>Ga0247841_10000304_pt1 | contig 133469 bp, 126 predicted proteins | sample LaCruzMarch2015__2_FD_192410 | JGI IMG/M metagenome (GOLD analysis project Ga0247841, IMG submission 192410) | Freshwater microbial communities from meromictic Lake La Cruz, Castile-La Mancha, Spain - LaCruzMarch2015_18m | ecosystem: Environmental > Aquatic > Freshwater > Lake | place: Spain...
CGGGCGTGGGAATCCACGAGGGATTGGCTTGGTGTCGCAACCCCAACCTCTCATGGCTCCATGCCCACCCAATGGCTTGAGACCCATTGCGCCGCAATGGCTCTTGGTCTTGTGTCCGTCAGTCAGCGTTGGGGCACATCTGACCGGCGCAAACCATGGCCTACAGCGCGTGAAGCGCTGCGGCTGCTGGATCCCATTTGGGTGCGGCTTCATGCTTCTGGATAGAAGTCACAGCTCGGGGTTCAAGCAGACGTCCGCTGCTCCAGCCGCTCCGCGAGCCACACCTTGATGATCGACTGACGGGTGACACCGAGACGGCTGGCTTCGCGATCGAGCTGGTCGATCATCCACACGGGGATGTCAACGTTGACGCGTTTCTGCTCGAGCCGACGGCGACGGGCACCGCCGAGGTCGAGGGCCTCAAGCACGGACTCGCCGGCATCGAAACGTTGATCGAAATCAGAACTGTTCATAGAGCTCCACCTCTTCTGGTCTGGACCGCCGAACGGAAATCAATCGGATGCACCGGTCGCGGTCGGTGATCACGGCCGACCAGTGCTTGAGGCCAATCCTGCCGATCACTGGAAATCTTGGCTCTCCGGTGGTGCGGGCCGGAACCTCCAGGAGCTCCGAATCGTTCCAGAGCTTCTGGGCAGCAAGGAAGTCGATGCCGTGCTTGGCAAGGTTGGAGTCACTCTTGACTGGATCGAACGCGAACTCCATAGGGTGCTTATTCTATACCTTTTCGGCCCTCTGGGGCATCTCCGAATCAGAAAGCCCCCGTCCTCGGGACAGGCTGCTGGATCCCGGTTCTCTCCCTTCTGCCTGCCGTCCACGCTCATAACGACGGGCCCTTGTCCACGCGACGGTCGAGAGCACGGGTCGGGGACTGGGGCGGCACAGCCACACCAGAAGGGATCTCAGCAGGGGCGCCTGCCTGCCGGGCTGCCCAAAACCAAACCTGGCCCGGTCGCCCGGCAGCCGCCAGCATCACTCCATGGCCTCCAGCCCCACTGCTGCCTTCCTTCGCCTGCGCGCGTTCATCGCCGAAGCGACAGGGAATGCAACCAGCTGCTGTCATTGCGGCGCCAGCCTTTTGTGCAGATGCTGAACTCAGCGGTAGCTGAGGAACTCGGCCAGTGTCATGCCGATGTCTTTGGTGATCTGGCGGAGCAAGGGAGGAGCGATATCGCGGCCTTTATGCATTGGAACCGTGGTGCAGCGACCGCGGGAATCACGGAACTGCTGGTGGGAGCCACGCTGACGAACAACTTCGAAGCCCAGCTTTCTGAGGATGTCTGCCACCTCTGATGGTCTGAGAACCGGCGTTGCGCCCACGCTCAGGCCGGCACGATGATCTGCTGCAGACCTACGAAATCACTCTCCAAGGCAGGTTCGCCGTCTTCAAGGAGCATGGCGATCACCTCCTGGAGGTTGGCCTGCAACTCGTCGAGGGTCTCGCCCTGGCTGTGAGCCCCCGGGAAGCCCGGGACATACCCCACCAGCAGACCGGTGTCCGGGCAGCGCTCGATCACGGCTGAGAAGGTACGCACAGGCTCTGACAACTCCAGATCACCCATCGTAGAGACCTTGCCACTTCTGTTCCATGGACGGGTGAGAAGCATGACCTGGCGGCAGAACTTCCTCTTCACCAGTGCCACCCCCAGTCACACCCGCCAGGATTCCCCCATGCCCCCGCCCCCCTCCACCACCTACCAGCGCCTGCGCGAGTACATCGCCAAGCAGATGCGCATGAGCCACATCTACCAACCGCTCATGCTGCTGGAACTGCTCGGCCGCCGCAGCCCCGCCCCAGCGCAGGACGTGGCCCGGCGGATCCTGGGCAACCGATGGTGGGCCGGGTTCACCCTCAACGGCATCACCGCCCATGGCGATGGCCACGACAGCCTGATCGGCGGCGACGACCTGAGCGATGGCGAGCGCAACGCGCTGCTGGAGCTCTGCCGCCAGCGCCTCGATGCCTTCCGCGAGCAGCCCGATCAGCGGCTCGGTGAACTACAGGGTTCACCGATGCGCCCGGGGCCGCTGCGAGTGCTGCGGCGCCCACGAGCACCAGCGGGCCCTGGAGGTGGACCACATCCTCCCCAAGAACCAGGGCGGCTCCGACGCCATCAGCAACCTGCAGGCGCTCTGCATCGCCGATGCCTATCCCGTGAGCGAGGGGCACAGCCTGGTGATCCCGCGTCGTCATGGGGCCGTCGGGCTGGAGCTGCACCAGCCGGAGTGGAACGCCGTGGTGGAGCTGGTTCATTCGATACAGAGGTGGTGAGATCAGCTGGCGGGAATCTCATGCCATCGGACAACAACGTCGGATTGAACTTCAAGCACCCGGTTAACCATGTCAGGGTCACGGCTCTGGTTGATCAGCTGCAAGGCTGACTGGACCCTGAGCCATTGCTCTTCCGCATTCAAACCAGCTTCCCTGAGAGCGATCACGCCTGGGTGAACGTCTATGGCGGCGGCCAATCGCATGAAATCCCCCACGTTCACCGTGACCACAATCTGATCCCAGGCCAGTGCGTGGGCGAAGACATCCTCATCCGCAGCACATGCACGGCCGCCTCTGCTGGAATTCCCATGTCACAGACCCAACGGGCGAGACGAGGGCTGAGGTTTTCGTCGATCAACAGCCTCAAGGGATGGGCCTTCAGCCGCGCTGCAGGGTGAGAGGTTGGCGGGGACGGCCTGGAGGCTTCGGCAGGCGGGCCTGGATCTGGGCGTAGTCGAGGGCCTGCCTGCTGAGCTGGGGAAAGTCGGCCTCCAGGTCGGTGCGGCTGACGCCGGAGCGCAGCTGCTCCACAACCACGGCGACTGGAATTCGGGTGCCCCGAAACACAGGTTGCCCCGAGCAGATGGCTGGATTGCTCTCCACCAGGGCATGGGGCCGCCTGAGGAGCCGATAGCGATACCGGAGCTCCCGGCTCACGCTGCTGAGATCAAAGCTGAAGGACACCGCACCGGTTTTGCGCAGTTCACCGTGGCCACGGGACCATTCACCCACAGCGACCTGACCCGGGGGTGAGTCCACAGGCAACCGCTGAGTCTTCTCGGTGAGGACACGGAACACCTGACGCTTCTGAACAGGCGAAAGCTGCAGGCCCTCGGCACTCAGTGCGCTGACCACCTGGAAGTAGAGCAGCTCACGAAAGCCCAGGCGCAGCGGTGCTGTGGAGGAAGGCGATTCGGGCGGGGCCAGCACACGGCGGTATTCCTGACTCAGCAGACGGGCATCGGCTCCGAGCAGGGCAGCCCCTGTGGCGGCGGTGAGGGCTGGGGGCATCGCAGGAACCATGTTTCAGGCTGAACCATAGTAAGTGAGCTGAGGTTGGTGTCCTGGTGGACGGGGTGGGTGGCCATTGCCAAAAGGAGATGGTTCCTCAATGGGCAAGTGCCACCCCTGTCACCCCGCAGTCCCCACCTGGCCCCCCAGCGACGGCGCCTACAGCCTGATCGGCGGCGACGAGCTGAGCGATGGCGAGCGCGACGCGCTGCTGGAGCTCTGCCGCCAGCGCCTCGATGCCTTCCGCGAGCAGCCCGATCAGCGGCTCGATGAGATACCGGCTTCACCGATGCGCCCAGGGCCGCTGCGATTGCTGCGGCGCGCACGAGCACCAGCGCGCCCTGGAGGTGGCACCCATCATCCCCAAAAACCAGGCCGGCTCCGACGCCATCACCAACCTGCAGGCGCTCTGCTTCCGCTGCAACGCCGGCAAGCGCGACGGCTGTTTGCCTACGCAAGAGGGCGCACCGACTTCCGCGGTGTGCAGGCCAGCTACGGCCACCGCGAAGCGGGCTGTGTGTTCTGCGCGCTGGAGGGCAGCGACCGGGTGCTGCTGGAGAACGATGGGCACAGCCTGGTGATCCCTCGTCGTCATGGGGCCGACGGGCTGGAGCTGCACCAGCCGGAGTGGAACGCCGTGGTGGAGCTGCTGAAGCTGCGGCGGGAGCAACTGAGTGCCCAGGACGCGTCGATCCGCGGCTGGGCTGGTTTGCTCAACGCAAGAGGGGGGCTGAACTCAGGAGAGACGGCGGGTCAGACGGTGTTTCAAGCGCACTGGCATTGGATCCCGAGGCGAGAGGGGGGCAGTGAGCAGCCGCGGGGTTGGGTGCGTGCGGGTGGTAATCCCGTCGAGACGGGCCTACTGAAGACAGCCCGCCTCACCTCGGCTACAAAGACACAAGTACTGGCCGGATCCGTGCCCTCCTACTGGTGGGTGAACCACAAGCAGACCTACCGGCAAGAGACCGACGGCGGCTACATCTGGTCACCGAAGGCCAATGCCAACGGCGCCCGCAACGTGACCTACGACAACCTCAGCCACTGCCAGCGGGGGGATGTCGTGTTCAGCTATGCCAACGGGCGCAAAAGCCAGCTCGGCCTGGTGGAAACGGCGGCGATCACGGCCACCAAGCCGCCGGAGTTCGGCTCAGCGGGGGAGAACTGGAGCCAGGAGGGCTGGCTGGTGCGGGTGAACTGGCAGCCGCTGCGCCAGGCCCTGGTGCCGCAGACGTTCTTTGAGCTGCTGCAACCACTGCTTCCGGAACGCCACAGCCCGATCAGCACAAGCACAGGGAAGGGACTGCAGGGGGTGTACCTGGCTGGGCTGAGCGAAACCCTGGGGCTGCTGCTGGTGAAGCTGATCGAGGAGCACGCCGATCCGGCGGTGCGGGTGCACCTGGTGGTACTAGCGGAAGAGGGCGCCTACACCGATGCCCTGCTCGATGACATGCAGCGGTTGCGGGAGGTGCCGAGCCGCACCGAGCGCGATGCGCTCACCAAGGCGCGGCTGGGGCAGGGGTTGTTTCGCCATCGGGTGTCGGAGCTGGAGCCGGCCTGCCGGGTCACGGGGCTGGCGCGGCAGGAGTTCCTGGTGGCGAGCCACATCAAACCCTGGCGATCCTGCGACAACTGCGAACGGCTGAGCGGATCCAACGGACTGCTGCTCTCCCCCCATATGGACAAGCTGTTTGATCGCCACTGGATCAGCTTCGACTCAGGCGGTGAGCTGATCTGGCAGCACGAGGCCGCCGGCGAGGCCTTGCGCTGCTGGGGCATCCAAGGGGCGAATCTGATCCGGCCGTTCAGCCGCGAGCAGGAGGCGTTCTTGCGTGCCCACCGAGAAGCCCTGAGGCACTGAGGCCTAAGGGGTCAAGAGGCTTGGGTTGGTTTGGCCACAAAAGGCTGATCCGGCTGGCCAGGGCGCTTGATCACGGCGTGAGTGAGATCTTCCTCCGTGATTTCGGGGATCTCTACATATTCTTCGGGTTGGATGACATGGGCATCGACGCGCTGAAGATCAGAGTGGATCTTGCCTTCAGGAAAGATCGGGGAAAAAACGACGTTGTTCTCGCTCATTGGCCTTTCGCATGGAGATGATGTGCCTGATGTCGTTGCGCTCCGTGTAGACCACGATCACGGCGCGGCCTCGCAGCCATCCAACGCAGACGATTCTGATTTCACCATAGTCTCGCCTTCGATCGGGGACCTCGATCGTTGGGCCGGCGAAGACAGTCTCAGCATCAAGAAAATCCAGGCCGCGCTGCTCCAGGGTTCGCAGGCGCTTGGCCGGGTCAAAGCGGATCACCGGGCAGGAAGCGCTGGATGAAGGGCGCCAACGGCATGGGTCCGCAGCGGGGAATCCAGCTGCGGCAGCCTGGGATCCGACGCCAGCACTGGACTTGTAGGTGGGGGTGTGCGTCCGGGACGAGCTGCACTCGGTAGCGGTACTCGGCATCGGCGGCCTGCTCTGGGGTGGCCAGGGGTTCCGCTTGCTGCTGGGTGCTCAGGAAGGCAGCGAGGAAGGAGGCGGGTTCAGGATTTTCGCGCAGGGCCTCCGCAAAGCACCAGGCGGCTCCGGTGGGGTAGCCGTCGTGATGGAGGTAGAGATGGCACTGCGGGGCTCCTGGAAAGCCGATGAAGGGAAAGACGGCGCGGGTGGCCAAGGGGGTAGAGCGACTGCTCTTGCCAGTGCCACCGGTGTATCAGTCACTGGGTGATGGTTGATTCACAAATGTCTGAGATCAGAAGGGCAATCATCAAGACCCAATTGGTTTAAGCGTTCTGCTTGAGTTTCTTCTCGATCTCTTCCCAGTCTCCGAGATGTGCCCGCATGAGGGCCTTCCACAGCCGGCCGTGGTTAGGAATGGAAAAGTGAAGAAGCTCGTGAACGATTACATAATCCCAGAATGTGGGATCCAGGCTGAGCAGATCAACGCTGAAGTTGAGGTGGCCATTGGTTGAGCAGGAGGCCCACTTGCTGCGCATAGGACGGACACCAAGCCATACGACATGCACATCAAGTTTTTGTGCCCAGGAGCGCACACGTTCCTTAAAGGCCAGTTTCGCAGCAAAACTCATCCGTTCTTATCAATCTTCAAGAGCAACGCAAATAGCCCCTCAACCAAAGGCGTGACCTGCTCTAGTTGATCGCATTCGGCAAAGATTGCAAATGTGACCTTCTTACGTAGCTCACGCAACTCGTTGTCGCTCCTTTGCCAGTTGGGGAACTGCACGAAAGCCGCTTTGATCTTGGCGCTTACTTCCACGGGGTGACTGATTTGTGCAGCTTCAAGGTTCTGAAAAACAAAGAATGTCAAGTCATCAAAGCCCCTCTCCGCCTGCTCCTTCTTGCGTGCTTCGTTGTGTCGAACTTCGGCCAGCAGTTCCTCCAGTGCTTCGGCGGTAGAGGTTTGGCGCTGCTCAAAGCTCTCTTGCACCAACCGAGCCCGTTCGGCCATGGCGATCAGGAAGGGATCATCGCTGTTCTCTTCGGCGAACTTCTCGATGCTTTTCACCAGGTTGATCACTTTGGTGCCGTCTCCACCCTGCCGTGCCTTGATCAGTTCAATCGTGTCGCTGTTGATCAACACAGCCTCGAAAATGCCTCGGGCTTGGATCTGGCTCGCGCTGACATTTTCTTGCACGAGGGCATTGGTTTTGCGTTGAAACTCACGATCCACCGTTACGCTGGTGCTGTACGCCTTGCGCACAATCGCGTAGATGGCCGAGAGCGTAGTGAAAGCATCGATGAATGGCCGCAAGAAGGCATCGGGCGAGATGATCTCGTAGAGCATCTCGATCTCCTTGTATTCCTTAAAGAACTCCTTTCGCCGTTCGGGATCGCGGAAGTGCTCGGCGAGGTTATCAATGTCCTTGTCGTTGAAGTTCTGCTCAATAAGGGCGAGGTAGGCGGGGGCCTTGCTCTCCATCTTGTTCTGGAAGAGCACCTTGAGCAGCTTGAGATCTTTGACGATGGCATTGATCTCGTCGCTGTCGAAGGCGAGGGCTTTTTCGAGCTTGTCGAAGATGCCGACGAAATCGAGCACGAAGCCGTGGGGCTTCACCATTTCAAGGGCCTCGTTCTCGTAGGGGCGATTCACCCGAGCTATGGCCTGCAGCAGGGTGTGATCGCGCATCGGCTTATCGAGATACATTGCATAAAGCACGGGTGCATCGAAGCCGGTGAGTAGTTTCTCGGTGACGATGAGGATCTTGGGCTGCTGATCGAGCTTGCCGAAACTTTTGCGGATCTGCCGCTCCTTTTTCGGGTCGAGGTGGAACTCCTTGAGCAGGGCGGTGTCGTTGTTGTTGCGGGTGTAGACCACCTCCGAGATCTCAGGGGGCAGGCCCATCTCGGTGAACACGGCATCGAGGGCGTGCTTGTAGAGAGCGCAGGCTTCTCTATCGACGCCCACCAGGAAGGCCTTGTAGCCCAAAGGCTCCACGTTCTCCACATAGTGTCTGGCTACAAAGCGGGCCACCTGCTGGATGCGATCTTTGCCCTTGAGGAAGTTCTTGAGGTTCACCGCCCGCTCAAGGATCTTGTTGAGCTCCTCGATGTCGGCCACACCCTCGGCTTCGGCAAGGGAGAGAAACTCGGCGTCGAGGATCTCGTGGGGCACGAGCATCTCGTTGGGGGCGAGCTGGTAGTAGAGGGGCAGGGTGGTGCCGTCTTCGATGCTTTCGGCTATTGAGTATTTGTGCAGGTAACCCTTGTCGTCTTCGCAGCCGAAGGTTTTGAAGGTGCCCTTGCCGTAGATGGTTTTGTCGACGGGGGTGCCGGTGAAGCCGAGGAAGGTGGGATTCGGCAGGCCGGCCATCAGGAAGGTGCCGAGGTCGCCGCCGGTGGTGCGGTGGGCTTCGTCGATCAACACATAGATGTTCGAGCGGGTGTTGAGATCCGCAGGCATGTCGCGGAATTTGTGGATCATCGTGACAATGATTCCCCGGTAGTTGTCGCGGAGAAGTTGGTTTAGGCGGGCGATGCTGCTGGCGTGCTCCAGGTTGCCCAGGCCGAGGGCGGAGAGGTTCTTGAGCATCTGATCTTCCAGCTCATTGCGGTCGATCATCAACAGCACGGTGGGCTTGTCGGCTTCTGGGGCACGGAAGAGCCGCTCCGCTGTTTTGATCATGGTGAAGGTCTTGCCGCTGCCCTGGGTGTGCCAGATCAGGCCTCGCCGGCGGTGGGGATCTAGGGCACGGGCGACGGACGCATCGACAGCTGCGGTTTGGTGCTGGCGCAGGATGTATTTGTTGAGTTCTTCGTCTTTCTCGGCGAAGACGATGTAGTGCTGCAGGAAATCGAGGAGCTGCGGGATGGCGCAGAAGCTCTTGATCTTGGCCTCCAGCTGGCCCACCTGCTCGTGCTTCCAGTTGAAGAGGTTGCGCCGCACTGTGTTCCAGCTCACGCCATAGGAAAAGCCGATGGCATCGGTGGCGGTGAACAGCTGCTGGCTGACGAACAGCTCGGGCGTTTCGCGGTGATAGCGGCGGATCTGATCGATACCCAGATCGATGGCTTCCTGCTTATTGGCGTTCTTGCATTCGATCACCAGCACGGGGATGCCGTTGATCAGAAAGACCAAATCCTCACGGGTGCCGTAGTGACCGTTGTGGAAGGCCCACTCCTCGGTGACTTCGTAGATGTTCTTGCGTGCCTCCGGCACCCTGTCGCGGTCGTCGTAATCGATCAGGATCAGATCACGCTCGCGCTTCTCCTCGTGATCGAAGAACTTCCCACGGTTGCGCAGGTGCTCGACGAATTCCCGGTTGCCGTGGATGTCGGTGTGCAGATGACGGAACTGCCCGAGCAACGCGCCCTCGGCCTCGGCGTAGCGCGGGTTGAATTCGCGCAGCTTGGCGTCAAGCAGATCGTCGAAGAAGAGGGACCGGTTCTTGGCCCTGTCCGCGTGTGGGGCGCCTGGATCAAAGCCGCGAAGCTGCTCGGCTTCTTCGCGGGTCACAATCGTCCAGCCAATAGACTCGGCATAGCCGAGAATCCGGGCTTGGACGGTTTTGTGTTCTCCGGGTTTGGACATTAGCTATTTGTCTTTATAGTAAGGAATTAGGGGAGGATTCGGATTTTCATTCGGATTTTTATCTCGTTCATTCGGGCACATCTCACGCGAGGAAAATGATCTTGAATACTCGGCTGGAGCCGGGCAAAGCTCCTTGTCGATCACAATAAATTGTGTGTCCTTCAGCTCTTCAAGAGAAAGCTCATACAGCATCTTCATAAAGCCTTCAAACTGCGCTCGATTTATTCGTTCACTAGTATTCTTCATTGGCGAGTCGATTATCAACAAAGAAGGGAGTAGTGCGCCAATTTCTGTCGCAAGGCGATGAACAGCAACTGCGAAACAGCACTTGAATAGGGTCTTCTTACCTCCGCTTCCGAGATTGCCAAAAGAGGTCACGGCCAAATTTCCTACGCCAGCCGATGAAACCTCCGGAAGAAAGTGTGGAGGCTTCATTTCTACGCAATCATCAATGTAGAAACCCGATAACTTTGCACGTAAAAGGCAGTCAAGGAAGAGGGTTTGAAGGCGTCCTAAATTCTGCGTATCCCCTTCTGCTTTATCTCTGGCTTCCCTGAGTTCATGCCTAGTTTTCTTCTCATCCACTGCCAACCGCTCCACCCTCTCGTTCAACTCCACAATCCTTTGGACCAGTAGTTCGATTCTTGAAAGGTCCGACAGCTGTTGCAGAATTGCGGCCCGTTGCGTCTCCGATTCAAGCACAGATGAAAGATAGGCGGAGTCATAGTTTCGAGCGACACGATTCAATTCCTCATCAAGCGAATGTTTCTTTGCCCGAGTTTCCCTGAGCATTCGCTCGTTTCTTTGGAGTGCTGCTTCATGTCGTTTGATTAAATCGGCTAGCTCCGCTATCCGAGCGTCCATGTCTTTGTCAACACTGACTTCGTCCAAAACACCAGTTGTATTTTCCAAGTGCACCAATCCGCAAACAGGGCATACATTGGTTGGTCGTGGTGGAAGGTCTTGGCCACACTGGGGGCAATCTACGAACTTCACTCCACTTAACACCTCTCTTGCAGATTGGGAACGACGAAAGCGAGTAGAAAGCGCAAGGAGTTCGTTTCGATGAGATCTGTCTCTGAGTAGTATCTCTCTTAGATCACGGGAAGATTGCTCAATTGCGCTTACCTCCTCCCCAAGCGCTCTCGCTTCACCCTGAAGACCTTCCATAGCGTGCGGCTTAGTAGTAAGCATGTCAGCGCGGAGTGAAGCAATCGATAGTTCAACTTTTGACAGCTTTTGGCTCAAAGCATGGCGAACAGCTTCAAGCTCTATATTTGTTGCAATTTCTGCGTCTCTTAAGGCTTCCTGAATAGCTTGCGCGCCTGCCTCGCACTTAAGCCTCTCGGAACGTTGTACCTCAAGCCTCACCTCAAGCTCAGAGACTTTCTCTTGATGGAAGCCGACAAGGAAACGAAGGACATCCCGGCTTTTGAGTCTTTTGTGCGTATGTGCATCTCCGTCGAGATTGAAGAAGCTGCTGTCCATCGAGTCTTGATCTAGGTAGCAATACCAGAGGAGATCGCGCAGACTCAATCGAGCCAGATCAGAATCTTCTTTGATTTTGCTCTTTCGAACTTTGGGGGGAATTCGGCCACTCAAAACATAGATTAAGTCTGAGATGACTTCAATTCCTGTTCCAGGGATTACTTCTCCATCGCCCGATCGAGACGGAACCATGACTTCATATTGCTCATTATCGTACCTCCAATTGGCACGGATCAAGGTAGAGCCAATATCTCGCCTCAGATTCAACTCTGTATCCTTAACCCTTAATGTCAAACTTGCAGACACGAATTCAGACTGCAATGCAGGAGTCATCTCCTTATCTCCAAGATGACCCCCAAGGCAATAATCGACCAGTCTAGCGATTGTAGATTTACCGGCTCCCATCGGCCCATAAAAATAAGTGAAATCAGTGAAGACTATTATCTCTTTGCTCTTTTTAAAACTTACATGTAGCTCGCTTAGGGCAAATTTCATATCGCTATTTCCTCTCCCCATTTCATGGTTGTGATTTCAGGAAATACCTTGTAAACAAAGTTTTTAAGATTAGTTGCACTATATGTGCCCACACAGTCTGAGATCATTTTACTGCGAGCAGCCAGGTCTTTAAACTCGCTCCTTTTCCCAAGACTCTCTGCCAACTCCAGGCCACTATCTGTAAGGAGAACTTTGACTGTACGGCCATCAAGATATGTTTGAGCTAATCGCCTTGCGACCAGAAGCCCAATCCATCTTCTGTATCGATCGTCCCATGGCCCAAATCGGAACCTGATCATCCGCGCCTCGATTGTGTTGCGATCCTCTTCGGAAATACTTGCTGCGAGATCATGCTTATCCAGTTCTTGGAGGACCCTGACAAGACAGTTCGGGTAGCGCAACAGGAAATCGAGCTTCGCAAGCTTGATAATGCCATCCACTGGCTTGTTACTTCGCTTTCCGCACGCTTTGAGAAGAATGAGTAGTCGAGAGAGATGAAACTCGTCCGAATTCTCAATTTCTGCTGCAAGATAGATCGTCTTCAGACTCATTGTTTGCCCTCTAGGTCAAACCTGTCACTCCACCAGACTTGGCAGGCATCCGTCAGTAAGCCCGCGACTCCGACCAGCACTTCGTAGGGCTGGTAATTGACTTTCGCCGGAGCATCCCTCGCTATTCGACCCAAGCGGTCTTGTAGGTCAATTAGCATGTGGGGACCTAGTGGATTCGTCAGAGTAGAGACTCTCAGTCTGGCTTCAGCGCACTCCGACAAAACAACGTTTTCAACCTGGGATACCATCTGTTTCCCCTCTGCAGTCCTTGTTGCGACTTCTAATAGAGCAGCTTCAGCAATGAGAGTCTTTCTACGCATGACTTCGAACTGATCCCAGAGACCACCCCGCTCTAACTTCTGCTTGAGGACACTACGAACAGTTTCACCGGAATTCAAATTCAGAGTTGCAAGTTCTGATGGATACTGAACCCCAAGATCACAAGCTCCTCGTATGGCATGGAAGATGTCCGCAGGTAGAATTCTCTTCCCGAGAACAACAGGATCATCTTCGCCAGATGAAGTTATGCCGACACAATGACGCATAGGGTCGGCACATTTCACATCGGCAGCAATCTCAACTAGGCTGATAAGAGCATTCAGGACTTTTGCAAGTGAACGCGGCGTCAATCCCTGGCAATCCGCGAGATTCGGAAGGTGGGTATGGCAAATCTCATCCTCAAAGGCATTCTCAGTTGGGCCAACCACCAACTCAATTCGTGACAGCACTGAGAACAGCATATCCGCGTCGCATTTGATTGCCGACCTCAATGCCTCAAATCCTTTTGCTCTATTACCCTCAAGATCACAGTGGTTGGCCAAAGAGCGTATTGCACCAACGAGTTTCACCGGGCTTAGATGGGAGCTCCTCTTCGAATCAGAATTTGAATACTCTGCGTTGGATACAAAGTAGAATCGCATGATCCTTCCTGGGAACTTGCTATCCAACATAATGAAACGATAGACACTCTTGGTAAATGCCTCATCAGTCAGATTCCATGTTCCAGTTTCGGCTTTACGGGTTTTCACTTGAACGGCATCAAAGCAACCATCTTCTCTTTCGGCCAGAAGATCTTCGTGCTGCTCACACCAAATCGCGCGGTAAGGACGACTCTTGTTGATCATTACAATTGAAAGGATCACGCCATATGCATGTTGATAGCGGAATTTCCGAATTACTTGATCGCCAGGATCAGATTCATCTCGGGACGCGATGGGGCTACTCATGCTTTGAGTTGGAGACTATGAACGCGCGTTGTCGCGGTCATCAATTCATGAAGGAGGGTCCGAAATAGGTTGCGCAGTTCACTACACTTCTGACGTGCCAGTCCGATCTTCCGATCTGTCGCGGAGATTGCTTCCGCTATTTCGGCTTGCTCCTCTAATGAAGGGATCAGGATCGGCCAAGGTTTGAGAAACTGAATGTTAATGTTCTTCTGCGTGCCCTTTGGAGCGAGACGGTCCATCTCCGTCTGTTGTGTGATCAAGTAGTAGTTCAGGAACTCAGTGTGTATGTTCTCCTCCGGCGTAATTCCGATGAGGCTGTCTGGGCAGGCGGAATCAAACATCAGAATTCCGGTGAAGCCTATGTTGGCGGCTATCGTGATGAGAATCGTGCCTGCAGGAAACATCTTACTGATGGCAAGTCCGTCCTCGTTCAACGTTTGCGTATATGAACGAACATAGCCGTCGCAGTTGGAGACGTCGCCAGTTTGAACAAAGGGATACTCGCCTCCATAGAAACGGGGCTCGTTGCGTGGACGATGGGAAAATTTGCCTCGCTCGATCATGGCGACTTCAGCCAACTCCACTAACTCCCAACTCTCGGGAACAAGCCCAATCTCCGTCTGCTTTTGAGGCTCCCCACGCAGCCCTTCAGTGAAGAGCTTGTGCATGAGGGCCTTTTTCAGCTCGGTGGTGGTCAGAATGATCCGCTCCTGCGATTCGATCGCTCGCTGCACCGCCGAAAGGATGTGCGCGATCTTCTTCTGCTCGGGGAGTGGGGGGAGAGGGAGGCTGCGTTCGTTGAGACTTGTGAAGTGGCGATTGTAGCCACGACTAGGGATCTCTAGCGCCAACAAAGCAAAGTAGTAGAACCTCGGGTCGTAGAGCTTCCTGTTCGGCAGGAGAACCTTGGTTCCGTCAGCGCCAAGGACGAATGGGAAGTCGACGTATTTTAAGCAGCGCGTGTGGTCGCCGAAAATAATCAGCGGCAGGTCGAAGTCGATGACTCTACTTTCGTCATCGCAGTAACCGGCAACGAACTTCTGCCCTTGGTCGACGACCGGGAAGCGACCAACCTCTGCGATGTCCTTCGCCGGAATTTGGTTTCGCCGACCGACCTTGTTCTTAACGAACGAATCGGGCACGGCGCATGTTTGCCAGGCGTTCATACCCCGAGCTTCTCCAAAATCACCTTCAACGCCTTATCCGTCTCCCGGGCCTCTGCTTCGATGACCTTCAGTTCCTCAACGATCACGGCAATCGGCCGATAGGACTCAGCGTCGCTGGTGTGGATGTAGCGGCTGGGGGAGATGTTGAAGTCGTTCTTCTTCAGCTCAGCGTGATCGACGATGCGGCTGAGTTTCTCCTCTTCCTGCCAGCCGATCAGGGTGCCGGCAATCCGCTGGATGCCTGCATCAGGGATGAAGTTCTTGGGATCACCCTTTTCGAACACCTGGCTGGCGTTCACCAGGAACACCTTGCCCTTGCGCTCCTCTGGTTTGGCCTTGTTCAGGAACAGCACGATGCCTGGAGCCGTGGTGTTGTAGAAGAGATTTTCAGGCAGGTAGAGCACGTTCTCGATCAGGTCGTGCTCAACGAACCACTGGCGCACAATCTTTTCCTTGTTGGTCCCGGCATTGCCCGAGCCGCGGGAGGCTGCGCCGGTGTCGAGCACCACGGCAGCGCGGCCGCTGGCGTTGAGGCTGGCGTGCATGTGCTGCACCCAGCCCCAGTCCGCCGACGACTTGCCGGGGAAACCGGCCCCCGGTGGAAACCGATCGAATTCGTCGCTGTCGTAGTCGGCCTCGGTGAACATGTCCTGGTTCCACATTGGATTGGCCACGACGCGATCAAACGTGCGCAGTTTGCCCGCTGAGTTTTTGAACCAGGGTTTCTTGAATGTGTCGCCGATCTCGATCTGGCCCTCCAGGTCGTGGATGATCATGTTCATGTTTGCCATCGCCCAGGTTTCGGGCACATACTCCTGGCCGAACAATTTCAGCGGTGCGATGGCGGCGCCGTTCGAGCCCCGCACGCTCTCTTCCATGGCGATTTCGCACTTCACCAGCAGGCCGCCGGAGCCGCAGCAGGGGTCGTAGATCTCCATGCCGGGCCCCGGCTGCAGCACCTTGCTCATGATGCTGCCCACCTCAGGCGGGGTATAGAACTCACCAGCGCTCTGGCCGCTGCCCTCGGCGAACTTGCGGATCAGGTATTCGTAGCTCTTGCCGATGATGTCGGCCTCCACGTCGCCCAGCCCCAGGCGCTTGGTGCTGATCGCCTCGATCAGATTCGAGAGGCGGTCGTCCTCGAGGTCGCGCTGGCCGTGGGTGGTGGCGTTGAAGTCCACCCGATCGATGATGCCCTGCAGCAGCGGGTTCTCCCGGGCGATGGCCCGCATCTGGGTGGTGACCCCTTCGCCGATCTTGTCAGCCAACATGCGGATCACGCTCCACACCGGCTGCTCCGGGTCGTCCGGCACCAGCGGCAGGTAGAAGCGCACCAGCTTGTGATCAGCGGCCACCAGCTGGAACGCCTTCTGGCGCGAACCCACCTCGGCGGCGATGCGGTTCAGCTCGTCGTCGAATACATCGCAGAGCCGCTTGGTGAAGATCAGCGGCAGGATGTAGTCCTTGTATTTCGGCGCGTCCTTGGCGCCGCGGATCGAGCAGGCGGCGTCCCAGATCCAGGATTCGAGGGATTTGTCTTTGGTGATGCCGTTGGCGGAGGCTTTCCCCTTGCGGGGGGCTTTGGCTTGCGTGGCCTGTTGCACCACCGGTTCGGCGTAAGCAAGGAACAAGGTGTCGCTGCGGCCCTGGCCGCGTTTCACGATCCCCTTGGCCACCAGTTCCGCCTTCACCTCCTCGTAGAGGGGCTCCTCCCAGCCGAGGGCCTCGCGTAGGGCCAGGTTCTTGGCGGGACTGCCGACCTCTTCCAGGGCTTCGAGGAAGTCGTTCAGCTGGTCCTGATCGGGCATCGAGGGATCAGGTGGTCACCACTGAGGGGAGTCTGCCTGCAGTTGGGGCGGTTTGGGGGGTAGTCGGGCAGGTGCGGGGCGATCGTCTACCCCTTCCCCAGCAACTGCCGCACCAGCGCAATCAACTCCTTCTTCGTGAAACTCTCCAACGGCGGCGGCGGTGGGGTCACGCCATGGCGTTCCAGCAGGTGGGCCAGAGCGGCCTTTTGCAACTTGGAGTACCCCTTGATGCCATGCACTTTGCACAGCCGCTTGAGGCTGGCCGCGGGCTGTTGCAGGAAACTCCCCTTGCCCAGCAAGGCTTTCGGGTCCTGGGTTCCCCCAGACTGTGGATCCTGGAGGTCGTGGAGGGCAGCGCTGGAGCGCTGCAGATGGTCAGCCACCCGGCGGTACACCCGGGCATCGGTGCCCGCCAGATCACGGTGGCTCTGCTCCAGCAAATCAGCGATCGACGGGCCCGCGCTCATGGCTTTCCTCCGAGCTGGCTCGCGGCAGTGCTCGCCTCGGCCGCTTCTGCCGCCAGCGCAACAGCCTTGGCCTTCACCTGGCGCCAGCGCCTGGCCTGCTGAACCAAACGGCGGAACATCTCCACGAGCCAGAAGCCACTTTGGCGCTCGCTCTCGTCGATCAGGCCCACCATCGCATCGCCCGTTTCCTCCAGCTCGCGGATCACGCTGCCGAGCTTGGCGTTGAGAGCATGGAGCCGAGCCTTGGCCCGGGCCTCATCGGCCAGATCCATCTCCAGCTCCACCAGCTCCCGTTGCAGCTCCGCGATCACCACCCCCCGCCGGTCGCTTTGGGCCTTGAGCACGCCTCGGGAGCGGTTGGCCGACACCAGGGCCGCCCGACAGTCCTGGTAGGTGCCCTCCAGAGCCTCTGGATCTGGCGTGATCGGGAATTCAGTGGCCGAGCGGAGGGGCATCGGGATTCGTACGGCTGCCTCCAGGATTGCCGATTTTGAGCGGTTTTGGCTGGGTCAGTTAGGGGGAGGGGTGATCAGGGCTTCCGTAGGGAGTCCTCTGGTTTCTGCAGCCAAGTCAAGACAGCCCTCGCAACAACACATCCGCCCCTACGCCTACCAGCAGGAGATCCTCGACAAGCTGTCGGCCGAGCGCAGCCTCCATGGCCGCTGGCGCAACCTGGTGGTGGCCGCCACCGGCACGGGCAAAACCGTGATCGCCGCCCTCGATTACGCCCGCCAGGCTGGTCCGGGTCACCCCAGCCTGCTGTTCGTGGCCCACCGGCGCGAGATCCTGCAGCAGAGCCTCGCCACCTTCCGCCAGGTGCTGCGCGATGGCTCCTTCGGTGAACTGCTGGTGGATGGCCAGCGCCCCAGCCAGTGGCGCCATGTGTTCGCCTCGGTGCAGTCGCTCGCTGGGCTGGATCCGGCGGGCCTGGCGCCGGACACGTTCGACGTGGTGATCGTCGATGAGTTCCACCACGCCGCCTCCGCCAGCTACGAGCGCTGGCTGCGCCACCTGGCGCCCGTGCTGCTGCTGGGCCTCACCGCCACCCCCGAGCGCACCGGCGGTGAGGACATCCTCCATTGGTTTGACGGCCGCATCGCCGCTGAGCTGCGCCTCTGGAGCGCGTTGGAGCAGGGCCTGCTCTGCCCCTTCCACTACTTCGGCCTCCACGACGGCACCGATCTCTCCCAGATCGAATGGCGCCGCAACGGCTACGCCAGCGAGGCCCTCTCCAACCTCCACACCGCCGACGACGCCCGCCTGCGCCTGCGGCTGATCCTGCGGGAACTGGCAGACAAGGTCACCAACCTGGATTCGATGCGGGCCCTGGGCTTCTGCGTGAGCGTGGAGCACGCCCATTAGATGGCCCGCAAGCTCGTGGCCGCCGGCCTGCGCGCCGCCGCCCTGGATGCCTCAAGCCCGCGGGAGCAGCGCGCCGAGCAGATCCGCCGCCTGCGAACCGGCGAGCTGCAGATCCTCTTCGCCGTCGACCTGTTCAACGAAGGCCTCGACATCCCCGAGATCGACACGGTGCTGTTCCTGCGGCCCACCGAGAGTGCGATCGTGTTCCTGCAGCAGCTCGGCCGCGGTCTGCGCCTCTGCCGGGGCAAAAGCTGCCTCACGGTGCTCGATTTCATCGGCCAGGCCCACCGGAGCTTCCGCTTCGACCTGCGCTACCGCGCCCTGCTCGGCGGCACGCGCGACCAGCTGGAACAGCAAATCAAAGGAGGGTTTCCCTTCCTGCCGGCCGGCTGCAGCCTGCAGCTCGATCGGGTGTCGAGCGAGCGTGTGCTGGCCAACCTGCGCGAGTCGCTGCCCACGCGCCGGCCCCAGCTGCTCGCCGAAGCTCGCCGCCTCGGGCGTTGTTCGCTGGCGGCGTTGCTGGAGGGGCTTGGGATGGAGCTGAGGGAGTTTTACAAGGTGGCGGGGTCGTGGGCGTTGTTGCAGCGGGAGTTGGGGTGGTTGGCGGCGGCGGAGGCCACCGGCGATGAGGAGCGGCTGGGGCGGGGGATCGCCGGGGGGCTGCTGCATCTGGACGACCCCGAGCGGATGCGCTGGCTGGCGGATCAGCTGCAGCGGCACCTCGCGCCCGATCCGGCGGGTTTCGATCCCGTCACCGAGCGCAGCTGGCGCATGCTGATGGCCCAGCTCTGGGGCAGCGGCCGGCAGCACCTGCCCCTGGCCGAGGCCCTCGTCCGGCTCTGGGCTGCCGCCGACCTGCGCGCCGAGCTGGTGGAGCTGTTCGCGCTGCTTCTTGAGCGCACCGACCACCTGGTGGAACCGCTCGACTGGGGCCGCACCGATCCGCCCCCCATCCCCCTCAAACTCCACGGCCGCTACTCCCGCGCCGAGGTGTTCGCCGCCTTCGGGTTGTTGAACGAGGCCCGCCCTTTCCCCGGCCGCGAGGGGGTGTTATTCGATGAAACCACCCAGTGCGACGTCTTCTTCATCACCCTCAAGAAGAGTGAGCGGCTGTTCTCCCCCAGCACCCGCTACAACGACTACGCCATCTCCCCCTGGGAGTTCCACTGGGAGAGCCAGAGCCTCACCCGGGAAGCGTCCGCCACCGGCCAGCGCTACATCCACCATGTGGAGCGTGGCAGCAGGGTGATGCTGTTCGTGCGGGAGGAAAGCAAGCGCGGTGGGGTGACGCTGCCGTTTCTGTGCCTGGGGTTCGCGGATTACGTGAGCCACGAGGGCGAGCGGCCGATGGCGATCCGTTGGCGGCTGCAGCGGGCGATTCCGGCGGCGTTCGTGCCGGAGTTGGCGTTGGCGGTTTGAGGGGGGCGATCCCCTTTCGACCTCTCCTATCCTTGGGGCTCTGGAGGTCTGCCATGGCTCTGGCCATTGAGCTCAACGAAGAACAGTCCCGTGCCCTGGCCGAGGTGGCCGGGCTGCTCAACGTGTCTCAGGAGGTCCTGGCCTCGGCCGCCGTACGCGATCTCCTGAGCCGACCCTCCGCAGACTTCGAAGCAGCCGCATCCAACGTGCTGGCAAAAAATGAGGAGCTTTACCGTCGTCTGGCGTGATTCGCTATCTCCGCCTCGGTGAGGTTCTGGAGCTGCACCGCCGATTGATCGCCACCTCCGGGGGTTCCCCCGGATTGCGAGACCTTCGAGAAGGCTGCCATTCTTGGTTTTTCCCTGATCAAGAACCATCCCTTCGTTGATGGCAACAAGCGTGTCGGCCATGCAGCCCTAGAGGTGATGCTCATGCTCAACGGCTATGAGTTGACCGCTTCCAAAGAATCCACAGAAGCCGTTGTTCTTGCTGTGGCCTCCGGAACGCTTGATCGGCAGGCATGGACCGAGTGGGTCAAGGAGCAGATCAAGCCCTTGGGATGAGGTTGGCGGCCGATGGCGATTCGCTGGCGGCTGCAGCAGCGGATCCCTGCGGCGTTCTATCCGGAGCTGGCGGTGGCGGTGTGAGGGGGGGCCAGACTGGATCAACCAAGCTGCTGGCGACCATGACGACCGCCACCGCCCAGCGCCTGACGGCGATCCTGTACCGGGAAGAGGAGGTGTATGTGGCGGAGTGCCCGGAAGTCGGCACCGCCAGCCAGGACGACACCATCGAGGAAGCCCTGGCCAACCTGCGCGAAGCCACCGAGCTTTACCTGGAGGAATGTCCGAAACCGGCTCGGCTTCGAGATCGTGCGCCAGAAAGGCAACCAGGTGGTGCTGCGAAGACAGTCCCCCAACCCTGAAGGGGGCGACGCCAATGTGACCTGCGTGGTGCCTCTCCATCGGCGTGATCTGGCGGTGGGGACACTGGGAAGCCTGCTTCGCCAGGCAGGAGTTGACGCGGAAACGTTCATCGATGTCCTCTGACGCCATTCATCGCGGAACCTGAACCTGTACGTGCAAGTCCGCTACAGCCGCGCCGAGATCGAAGCCGCCCACTGCTTCTCTACAAGAAGGCTGCGCCTACGCAGAAGCCTGGCGGCTATGGCGTCCTCACCGCCGACGCCCCCTGGATCCACCGCGAAGGCGTGCTCGCTCACCTGTCCCGCGCCACCGACCTGCTTTTCATCACCCTGCGCCTATCTGGCCGCAGATCAGCGTGCCGGAGGCACGAAAGCGAAGCCCTCGTCTCCCCCTCCACCCGCTACCGCGACCTGGCCCTCGGCCCCTCTGGGCTTGGCGCGCCAGGAGAGCCACGAGGGGGAGCGGCCGATGGCGGTGGCCTTTCGGGGCTGGCGGCTGGAGCGGGAGATCCCGGCGGTCTGACTGCTCGGCTGTTGTGTGGCACACCAGCTTTCCTCGCCATCCCTGGCGTTGGCGGTCTAGCGTCAGCTCAAATCTCTCAGCGCTCGACAGGCCTGGAGCGCCCATGCGTCTCGCCGAGCTGCAGCAACTGGCCCCCCAGCTCCATGAGCTGCTCGCCCGCCATGGCGCCAGCAATCCGGCCGTGTTCGGCTCCGTGGCGCGGGATCAGGCCACGCCAAGCAGCGATGTGGATCTGCTCGTGGACCTTCCGGCCGGCGCCAGCCTGTTTGACCGTGTCGAGCTGAAATCGGCCCTTGAGGATCTACTGCTTACCCGGGTGGATCTGATCCGCCGCCGCAACCTCAAGCCCGAACTCAAAGCCACGGTGGAAGCCGAAGCCATCCCCCTGTGATGGACGCGAGAGATCGCCAGGCTCTGGTCGATATCCGAGGCGTACTGGATCGGGCTCTCGGCTACCCGATTGACAGCGAAGAGACATTCCTCGCCAAGGCTTACCTCCAGGATGCCGTGATCCGTTGTCTTGAGATTCTTGGCGAGGCCACCAAGCGTCTCAGCCCTGAATTCCGCCGTCTTCACCCCGATCTGCCCTGGCGGGCCATGGCAGGGATGCGAGATGTCCTGATTCACGCCTACGACCAGGTGGATCTTGAAGAGGTCTGGATGGCCTATCAGCGCTTTGCTGAGATCCGTCGCCAGATCGACAGCATCCTCAATCAGAGCTGAGGACGCCAGCCACCGCGAAGGCTTGCTCTGGCACCAGGCCACCCAGTGCGACCTGCTGTTCATCACCCTGCGCCTACCTGGACCCAGGCCAGCGTGCCGGAGGCACGAAAGCGAAGCCATTGTCTCCCCCTCCACCAGCACCCGCCACCTGGCCCTGGGCCCTCCCTGTCCCCGTGGGAAAGCCACGAGGGCGAGCGGCCGATGGCGATCCGCTGGCGGTTGGAGCGGGAGTGTCCCGGCGGCGTGGCTGCACGGCTGTTGCTTGGCATAGCGGCGGCGTTGGCGGTTTGAGAGGGCCGAAGCGGCTAACTTGAGCCCATGGATCATTCCCGCATCACCCACAACCCAGCCCAGTGCGGGGGCAAGGCTTGCATCAGAGGCATGAGGATCCGCGTCAGCGATGTGCTCAACCTTTATGCCGCTGGGCTGTCCCCCGATCAGATCCTTTCCGAGCTTCCTGATCTGGAGCCCGATGATCTGCAGGCCGCCCTCAGCTACGCCGCACGCGAGCTTGATCACCCTGTGCTGGTGGCGTGATTCTCTGGCTTGATGCCCAGTTGTCGCCAGCCCTCGCGAGTTGGATCACAGCACAATTCGATTCGATCCAGGCGGTGCCAGTCAGAGAGCTCGGCCTCAGGGATGCAGATGACCGTGTGATCTTCGCCCAGGCGAGATCGGCTGGCGCCGTGGTGATGACCAAGGATCGCGACTTCCTGCATCTCCTCTTCGAGCTGGGCCCACCACCTCAGGTGATCTGGCTTCGTGTGGGGAACAGTTCCAAGCAGGCTCTTCAGGCCGCGCTGCTGCGCACACTCCAGCCGGCTGTGGCCAGCCTTGGCGAAGGGGACCCCTGGGTCGAAATTCGCTCGCCACGCTGAGCTGCTGCTGCGGCGAGCGGCCGATGGCGATCCGCTGGCGGTTGGGGCGGGAGATCTCGGCGATGTGGCTGCACGGCTGTTGTGTGGCACACCAGCTGTTCCTCGCCATCCCTGACGTTGGCGTTTTGAGGGGGTCAGCACCCACGCCCAGCCCCCGTCAGGCTGAGGCCACGGGACCTGGGCAGATGGAACTCACCGCTGTGCTCACCCCTGCTGAGGAAGGCGGATACGTGGCCTTCAATCCTGAAACGGGCACCACCACGGAGGGGGAATCCATCGAAGAGACCCTCGCCAACCTGCGCGAAGCCACCACGCTCTACCTCGAGGAGTTTCCCGCTGCCATCAAGGGCCATCCCCTTGTGACGATGTTCAGCGTTCCTGCGCATGCCTAAATTCCCGCACCTTGCCGGACGGGAGATCATCCGAGCCCTGGAGCGCATGGGCTTCGCAGCCGTTCGCCAGAGCGGCAGCCATGTGGTGATGCGGAGCGGCAGCCGGGGTTGCGTCGTTCCTCTCCACAAGCCGGTAAAGTTGGAACATTCGCAGGTCTGCTGAGGCAGGCCCAACTTGATCTGCGCGAGTTCCTGGATCTTCTCTGAACTGGCTCGCAAGCGGATCACACCGGCCCGTACAGCCATGGAGGGGCGCTGACGGGCCTGCTGTTCATCACCCTGCGCAAAAGCGAAGCCCTCTTCTCCCCCTCCACCCGCTACCGCGACCTGGCCCCCGGTGCCTCCCTGTTCCACTGGGAGAGCCAGAGCAGCCCAGCAGGCAGCCTGGCTGCTGGTGATGGGATTGGCGGTTTAACCTTAATGAAGGACTCGACTGAGCATTCACTGCCGGCCATGGACGTCAGTTCCGCATCGTTGATCAGTCGGTTGCGCCAGCACGCGCCCGTCTGGAGTGAACGTTTCGGCGTGCGCAGCCTGCGGATGTTCGGCTCCTGGGCCCGCGGCACGGCAACACCCAGCAGCGATGTTGATCTGCTGGTGGAGTTTGATGGCCCCGCCACAGCCAGGCGCTTCTATGGCCTCCAGCTGTTTCTTGAAGACCTTCTTCAGCAACCGATCGATCTGGTGACGGAACGAGCACTGAGAGAAGAGCTCAGGTCTGCGGTTGAAGCGGATGCCATCACCCTCTGACGGCAGTCCGAAACGTGACTGGCGCCTCTATGCGCAGGATATGGATCGGTTTGCCCATCGTGCCGTGAGCTATTGCAAAGGTTTCGATCGGGAACAATTCAATGCCGATCAACTGGTGCAGGATGCCGTTCTTCGCAACATCGAGCTGATCGGCGAAGCGGCTACTCGCCTTCCAGAAAGCGTGAGACTCGCTCATCCTGAGATCCCCTGGCGGGAGATCATCGCGATGCGCCATCAACTCATCCACGCCTATCTGGGGGTCGACCTTGATGTGGTGTGGGATGTGATCCAGGTGGAATTGCCCCTTCTGATCCTTCAGCTGAAGACCGTACTGTCCTGATGAGCAGCCTGGTCGTGAGGGAATGAGGAGCCCCCCTGGCTCCACCGCGAAGCCCGCTTCTCCCCCTCCACCCGCTACAGCGACCTGGCCCTCGGCCCCTCCCTGTTCCACTGGGAGAGCCGGGGCCGCGCAGGCGGCGGGCAGCCAAGGCAGGGTGGCTGCCAGGCTGCTGCCACTCTTTGTTGCACCGAAACTGATTGGTATTTTTAACCGAGGCGGGTTTGATTGCCACCATGATCAGCCTGGATCGACGCTTGCCGCGGCTGGCCGAGCGAGTGCTGCCCTGAGCACCCTTCAGGACGAACAGCTGTAGTGCGACACCCCTCCGGCGTTGAAGAATTCCCTGGGCTTCAATCGGTCATACGTCGCCGCCAGCTCCGCAGGCAGCGCGTCGTAGGGATGGCGGAACACCTCCTGCAGCTCCCGGATCAGGCCATAGTCACCCTGCGCCGCCTGTTCGTAGGCGGGGGCGATCAGCCATTCGCGCCAGGTGACCGCGGGATTCACGCGCTTCATCGCAGCGGCTGTCTCGCGGGGGTCGCCACTGCTGGTGATCTGCCCCCGCCAGCGTTGCAGCCAGCTCGTCCATTGGGCATCGAGCTCCTCTGAGCAGGGCACATAGAAGCTCTCCTGCAGGGCCGAGACGTGCTCGGGGATCTCAGACAGCCTGCGGAAGAAGATCGTGACGTCCACCTTGGAGCTCACCATCAGCTGCAGCAGCTCCTGCACCAGCTCGGCGTCGTAGCGGTTCAGGCCGAGCTTGCTGGCCCACATCGCCTCGAGCTCCTGGCCCATCACTTCCGCGAAGCCCTCACGGATCTCATCCAGCCTGGCCAGCGCCTCGATGTTGCCCTCGAGCAGGGGCCGCAGCGAGGCCCAGAACATCTGGAAGTTGGCTTCCGCCGCCAGCGGTTGATTGAAGAAGCTGAAATGCTGGCCGCCTCCGGTCCAGGGCTGGAAGCGGGGATCGAACAGTTCGCAGAAGCCGAAGGGGCCGTAGTCGAGGGTGTAGCCACCGGCGGCGCAGTTGTCGCTGTTGAAATTGCCCTGGCAGTAGCCCACCCGCATCCAGTTCGCCACCAGAGACGTGAGCCGTCCGCCGAACAACCCCGCCAACTCCACCACCTGGTCGCTGAACGCCAGAGCCGGATCGATCTCCTGGCGGTAGTTGCGCTCGATCAGGTGCTGAACGATCATCCGCAGTTCGTTGCGCGCCTCTGGATGGGCACCGCTGCGGACGCGGCGGGCGAACAGCTCCAACTGGCCCACCCTCAGAAACGACGGCGCCACCCGGGTGGTGATCGCCGCCGGGTTGTCCACCAGGATGTCGGGATCGAACGAACGGGAGTTCGCCGAATACCAGGGCCGGCGCACAGTTTCCGATCGCGACACATAGAGCGTCAGCGAGCGGGAGGTGGGAACCCCCAGGGCATGCATCAACTCCTGCGCCAGAAACTCGCGCACGCTGGAGCGCAGCACGGCCCGGCCATCGGCGCCGCGGCAGTAGGGCGTCGGGCCACCACCTTTGAGTTGCATCTCCCAACGCCGTCCGCCAAAGACGCCTTCGAACACGGAAATGGCCCGGCCATCGCCATAGCCGTTGCCGGTGCCGAACGGGCACTGCTGGATGTATTCGCTGCCGTAGATCGAAAGGGCATAGCCGGTGGCCCAGCCATAGGGCCGCATCGGCCCCTGGGCCGCCGTGATATCACCGGAAAACAGACGGCGAAACGGGTCGTCGTGGGCCAGCGCCTCGCCCAGGCCCAGCTCATGGAAGAGGGTGCTGCTGTGCGCCACCAGCTCCGGCGCTGGAAGCGGCGTGGGTGTCACCGGCACGTAATGGCCGGAGAGCACCTGGCGGGGCTGGTGATCGTCGCCATCGCCAGTGGCCTGGGGATCCGCCTGCAGGCCATCCAGCAGCGAATAATCGGCCCGTTGTGCAAACGCCGCGAACGTGGTGGTCGGCACGGCTTTCGCCACTGTTGTTTGCACGGTTGTCGACACGGGTCTCTCGGATGTAGAGCGGCCTGGGCATGGCCCTGACGCTGAGGTCGTCATCCTGGCGAAGCGGACGGCATTGGTGGCGACCTGGCCGCCTTGCCCTTCCTCTCCATCCCTGGTATGGATTGCAACGGGGCCGCTGGAACTGACTGCTGTGCTCACCCCTGCGGAGGAAGGCGGAGACGTGGCCTTCGACCCTGAAACGGGAACCACAACGGAGGGGGAGTCCATCGAGGAGGCCCCCGCCAACCTCCGCGATGCCACCTCGTTCGCGCCGATTCCAGGGGCGTTCCTTCCGGAGCTGGCGATGGCGGTGTGAGGAGAGGGAAGTGGCTGAGTTGAGATCCTGGGTAAACCTGCCGCCAACCCTAAACTGGGGCCAAGCAGCAATCGTCATGAAGGGTGAGCTCACCGCCGTGATTGAGCCTGCTCCTGAGGGTGGGTACTGGGCGATCTGCCTCGAACTACCTGGTGCCAACGGCCAGGGTCAAACCGTGGAAGAAGCCAGGCAGGATCTGCTTGGAGCAGTCGAACTCCTTCTGGCGGATCGGGAAGCCGACATCAGCCGTGGCCTGCCGGCTGACGCTCTGCGCATGCCCCTGCCCATCGGATGAAGCGGTGCCTGAAACGCGAGGGCAGTGCCCATTCGCTCTGGATCATTCCAACCACAGGAGTGATTGAGGCGATACCACGCCATGCAGAGATCAAAGAACCTCTTGCCAGAAAGATCCTGAGAAGCCTGGGAGCCAATGGACAATAAACATCAATCCATTTTTGTTGATCCCGCATCATCCAGATTGAACATCTTGGCCAGCAACACATTATCTCCGCATGAGAATCAAGCCCAGACCTTTCTCTGTAAAACGCAAGTGCGGCAGATGACAATAGGCGCGGCGACTTGACCTGACCTGACTCTCCTGAGAGTTGCGATCCGCTGGCGGTGTGAGCGTCGAGATCCAGACCCGTCTACACACAGGCTGCGCAAGGTGTCCTCCCGCTCTGCCGCCAGCGGCGCCGCAACCACGCTGTCCAGCCGGTCGGCCAGGCTCACGTTTGGCCTTCCGGCCCTTCCCCCAGCGCCTGATGCCAATGGCACAGCGGCCCCTGGCCGGCGCCGATCGCCAGGGCATGGCGCAAGCCGCCAGCCACGAAGGCCTTGGCCGTGCGGATCGCCGCTTCCAGGGCGGCCCCACGGGCCAGCTCGGCTGTGATCGCCGCCGAGAGGGTGCAGCCACTGCCATGGCTGTGGGGCGTGTCGATCGGCTCCAAGCGAAACCACTGGATCCGGCCGTCACGCCACAGCACGTCGCTGCCGCGCAGACCCGGCAGCCCGCCCCCCTTGATCAGCACCGCCTTGGGCCCCAGGGCGGCGATGCGCTTCGCCGCCAGCTCCAGATCGCCGGCGCTCTCCAGCGACCCCCCGGCCAGCAGCCGTGCCTCCTGCACGTTGGGGGTGAGCAGATCCGCCAGCGGCAGCAACAGGGCTTTGAGGGCCTCAATCGCCTCCGGCTCCAGCAGCACCGCCCCTGTCCGCGACACCATCACCGGATCGATCACCCGGGCGGCCGCCAGCGGCGCGATCGACGCGGCGGTGGCCTCGATCAAGCCCCGGTTGAGCAGCATCCCCGTCTTGAGGGCCGCCACCGCAAAATCCTTAGTCACCGCGGCCACCTGGGCCCGCAGCGCCTCGGGGGGCAGGGCATCCACCCGCTCCACGCCGAGGCTGTTCTGGGCCGTCACGCAGCTGATCGCCGAGCAGCCGTGCACCTGCAGGGCGCTGAACGTCTTGAGGTCGGCCTGGATGCCGGCGCCGCCGCCGGAGTCACTGCCGCCGATGGTGAGCGCAATCGGGATCAGGGCCATGGCAGCGGAGGCGTTGCGTCGTCTCTATCGCAGCGCCTCCAGAAAGGCGATCACCTCATCGCACCAGCCCGCCCCTCAGCAGACTTGCCAAGGCCTTCGACGCCTCCCAGCGGCATGACCCTCCTCCAAGCCGTGAGCGCACCCCTGCTGGCCCTGGCCGAGTACGCGGTGCCTGGCGCCGCCATCGCCCTGGTGCAGGACGGCCGGCTGGTGCTGGCCGAAGGCTTCGGCGTGCGTGACCTGGCCACGGGCGCGCCCACCACCGCCGGCACGGTCTTCCCGCTGGCCAGTGTCTCGAAGACCTTCACCGCCGCCATGCTGGCGGCCCTGGTGGATCGCCGGAAGCTGGGCTGGGAGCAGCCGATGCTGTCGCTGCGGCCGGGCTTCCGCCTCCATGACGCCGACGCCGGCCAGTGGCTGAACGCCAGGGATCTGCTCAGCCACCGCGCCGGCTTCCGCGACCGTCCCGCCCACTCCACCATCGGTTTTTCCTCGCCGGTGAGCTGGCGGCGCAGGCCGGCGGCCAGCCCTTCGCCGAGCTCAGCAGCGATCTGATCTTCCAGCACCTGGCCATGACCCCACCGGGGTCGCCAGCCGCCTGATCGGCGATGGCACGGGTCCCGGAGCGCTCGCCAATGTGAGCCGCTCCCATGCGCTGGTAGGGGATGTACCACCACAACGGCCTCAAGGTGCTGGAGAAGGGCGGCGCCCTCGATGGCGTTCGCACCCTGCTGCTGGTGGTACCCCAGAAACGCTTCGCCGTGGCGATCCTGACCAACCGCAACCTCACGGCCCTGCCAGAGGCGCTGCGGGCGGCCCTGCTGCAGCAGGCCTTTGGACGGCCGGGTGAGGCCGACCTGCAGCCCCAGATCCGAGCCCAGGCAAGGGAACTCGAGGGCCTGCTGCTGGCCGTGGAGCCCAGACCCGCCCAAGCGCAACCCCCGTCCCGCCCCTGGCGGGCCTACACCGGCACCTACGTCAACGACCTGTTCGGCTCCTGGACGGTGGCCGAGCAGAACGGTGCGCTGGTGGTGCTGGCCGGTCCGGCCCGCTACCGCGCCTCCCTGGGCCCCTGGAACGGCGACACACTGCACCGGCTCTGGCCCGGGGTGCTCTCCGCACCGGTGCAGGTGCCCGTTCCAGAGCGATGGCGGCGGCCGGGTGAGCGGCTTCGACTACCTGGGCTACAGCTTCCGGCGCGTGGCGCCCTGAGCGGCCATTGTGATCACTGGATCGCCGCGATTCCACCATGCCGCCATCCCTCGGCCGCCGCCAGCTGCTCTCGCTCTCCGGCCTGGCCCTGGGGGCAGGCCTCTGGCAGCTCTGGCAGCCAGGCGCCGCCCGGGGCGCCACCGCCCTGGCGGCCCCACCCCGCGGCGGCACCCGCCTGGTGCTGATCAGCGACCTCAACAGCTCCTACGGCTCCACCACCTACGTCGCCGAGGTGCACCGGGGCGTGGCCCTGATCCCGCCGCTGCGCCCGGATCTGGTGATCTGCGCCGGCGACATGGTGGCGGGCCAGAAGGCGGGGCTGGGCCGCCAGCGGCTGGCCGCCATGTGGGCGGGCTTCGATCGCAGCGTGCTCAGCCCACTGCAGCGGGCCGGCCTGCCGTTCGCGCCGGCCATGGGCAACCACGACGCCTCCGGCGCCAGCGCCGCCGGCCGCTTCCTCTTCGCCGACGACCGCGCCGAGGCGGCCCGCTTCTGGAACGCGCGCCGTGATGCCCTCGGGCTCAGCTTTGTTGACACGGGCAACTTCCCCTTCCATTACGCCATCCGCCAGAACGACGTCTTCGTGCTGGTGTGGGATGCCTCCACCGCCCAGGTGCCGGCGGAGCAGCTGCGCTGGGCCGAGCGGATCCTGGCGGGCCCCGCCGCCCGCTCCGCCAGCCGGCGTCTGGTGGTGGGCCACCTGCCGCTGCGGGCCGTGAGCCAGGGCCGCGACCGCCCCGGGGAGGTGCTGGCGCGCTCGGCGGCCCTGCAGCCACTGCTGGAGCGCCATGGGGTGGAGGCCTACGTGAGCGGCCATCAGCACGCCTACTTCCCGGCCCGCCTCGGCCAGCTGGATCTGTTCCAGCTCGGGGCCATGGGCAGCGGCCCCCGCCGGCTGCTGGGCCAGAACGCCCCGGCCTTCCAGACCCTCACCGTGCTGGATCTGGTCGGCAGCCCGCCCCGCCTGGTGGACACCAGCTTCGATCTGCGCACCCTGCGGCGCATCGACCCGCAGCGGCTGCCCCGCTCGCTCAGCGATACCGCTGGCCGGGTGCTGCAGCGGCGGCCCAGCGCCTGAGGCGGCCGGGCCAGCGCCGCCAGTTCTATCGTCGCTGGCATCGCAAGCCAACGCCATGAAGCTGCCGGAAGGTTGGCGGATCTACGCCCTGATCCTCGGATTGAACGTGGTGGCGCTTTCGCTCTGGTGGGTCGATCGCGACGCGGTGCCCCACCCCGCCGCCGGCGGCATGGGCGCCTGGATCGCCGCCCGCCTGGGCTCCTGAGCCGCCCGTGACCCCGATGCACACCCAACCACTGCGGCGCCCCTCAGGCCCGCGGCTCCTGGTCGCGTTGCTGGCCCTGCTGCCATCGGCGCCGCAAGCCGCGGCCCTGGCGGCGACTCCGTCCCCCTCCCGCCTCGAGGGGACCGCCTGGGTGCTGGAAAGGCTGGGACAGCGCCAACCCGTCGGCGGCACCACCCTCACGTTGCGCTTCGAGGCTGGCCGGGTGGCGGGCAGCGATGGCTGCAACCGCTTCGGTGCCCCCGTCACGGTTCGGGGCACGGCCCTGCAGGTGTCACCCCGGGGCCTGAGCACGAAGATGGCCTGCCCGCCGGCGGTGATGCAGCAGGCGGAGGCCTTCCAGACGGCACTCACAACCAGCCGGGGTTTCCGCCTCGAAGGCGAGCGCCTGCGGCTGCTTTCCGCCGACGGCCGTCCCCTGCTGGTGCTGGTGGCCCAGTCGCAGCGGCTGGTGGGGAGCACCTGGCGGGTGGCGGGGTTCAACAACGGCCGCCAGGCGCTGGTGAGCCCGATCCTGGGCACGGCCCTCTCGCTGCGGTTCGTCAAGGCCGGCCAGCTGGCCGGCTCGGCCGGCTGCAACCGCTTCACGGCCCCGGTTCGGCTGGAGGCCACCCGCCTGAGCATCGGCACCCCGGTGGCGACCCGCCAGCGCTGCCCCGGCGCCGGCGTGATGGAGCAGGAGCGCCAATTCCTGGCGGCCCTGCCCACGGCCACCAGCCTGCGGCTTGAGGGGGACTCCCTGGAGCTGCGCCGGGCCGACGGTGCCATCGCCCTCAGCCTGCGGCGCGTTCCGGGGCCCTGAGAACCACGTATGGATCTGCCAAGGGTGGTGTTCTTCGGTCGCACCGGGGCTGACGCGCTGGCGTTCTTCAACCTCGATCTGGCGGCCTGGCGGGGCTGCCGGGTGCTGGATTGCCCCGGCGGCCCCGGTTCGTTCACCGCCCTGGCCCGCGCTGCCGGGGTGGAGAGCGTGGCCGCCGACCCCCTGTACGACCTGTCGCTGCCGGAGCTGGAGCACCGCTGCCGCGACGACGTCGCCTTCACCATGGAGCGCCTGGCCCTGAGCCCGACACTGCGCCCGGACTTCGACCTGTCCCGCTTTCGCCAGGGAAAACTGGAGGCCCTCGAGGCCTTCCTGGCCGACCGGCGGGACCATCCGGAGGCCTACCGAGCCGCGGCGCTGCCCTCCCTTCCCTTCGAGGCGGCCAGCTTCGATCTGGTGCTCTGCGGCCATCTCCTCTTCTGTTACGCCCCCATCGCTGACGGCGGCCTCAGCGAGCGGCCCGACTTCGACCTCGACTGGCACCGGCGGGCCCTGGCCGAACTGCTGCGGGTGAGCCGGCGGGAGGTGCGGATCTACCCGGCCCACACGATCGAACGCCACCCCCGGGCCCATCCCTGGGTGGCACCCCTGCTGGCCTCCCTGCCGCCGGGGTGGCAGGGGCAACTGGAGCCCACTGCCTACGACGAGGGCTTCGAGGGCGAGACGCCGATGCTGCGGCTACAGCGCCACAGTGCCGCTGGACCCAGCCAGCCAGAGGGCCTTTGATCACGGTTTCAGCACCTCATTCTGTAAATTTCGATACCAAAAACCGGGAATGTAACGGGCCGTGGCTTGTTTTCGCCCATGGCGACACACTGACAAAAAATTGCACCAGGAGCGAATTCCCATGACGTATCTGACCTGGAGGCGGGAGCTCGTGCGCTCCGCCATCGATCAGATGCTCGCCGCCACCGATTCCGACCGCGGTCCATTCGGGGATGGGGGTGTGCTGTTCAACGCGATGATGCAGGACCTCAGCCAGAGCCTGCCGGCCCTCGAGATCGTGTCGGCGGCCGACGACATCCTCACCGCCCACCGGGGGTTCTGCGAGGGACGCAGCTGCGAGGTGGCCCAGGCCCTCAAGGTGTGCCTGTCGATGCCTGCGGAGAAACAGGGCCTGGAACGGCGCCTCGTGCTGGATCGAGAGCGGGTGGAGCAGAACGCCTTTGGCCATGACGCCAACCTGCTGCTCGTCTGGGATGGGCAGCGCCGTAGCCCCATTGAGGAGCTCAGCGCCGCCGGCCTCAGCCAGCGCTTCCCCTGCCAGGGCGGTGAGGCCCGCTGGAACAGCGGCGAGTTCGTAGCGCTGCTGGAGGCCCGAGCCCTGCAGTGCCGCCGCACCCGAGTGGCCCAGGAGATCGTGGCGGAAGATCCCGCCACCACCCCCTCCGGCGCCACCGTGGTGCTGGTGTTCCCCACCGACCCCGGCACGCGCCCCTGGGTCGCCACCGTGGCCGTGGCCCTGCACTCCGAGGAGCTGGCCGCAAACGAGCCGCCCTCCCTCGACGGCTACCAGGCCATGCGGGTGCTGGTCGGTCCCACCAGGACGTCGGCATAACGGCCGAAGGCCTCCCCCTCGCGGAGGAACAGCCGGGGGATCACCAGCTCGCACTCCAGCAGCAGCAGCTCACCGCCCTCGTTGCGGATCCCATCAATGCGGGCATAGGGCAACACCCCGAAGCGCCGCCGCAGCCGCTCCTCCACCGCAACAGCCCAGCACCGTTCCGCCGCACTCGCCTGCCGCAGCCGGTTGCGGCCGCCGAACCCTTCGTGGGCGATCCAGCCCCCCGCCGCCACGCTCTTGGCCACGGCGTGGGAGAACTCTCCGCCCAGGAACACGGCGCTGAACTCCCCCGCCCGGCAGATCCCTGGCAGGAACCGCTGCACGCACACCTCCCCGTCCAGCGCCAGGCCGGCCAACCAAGCATCGGCGTCAACGGCGTCCAAGGCGGCGGCGGGGCTGGAGCCATCGGCCGCGGTGATCGCCAGGCCCGGGCCCTGGCGGCGCACCCGGTAGGTCTGCCAGCTCTTGGCGCCGATCGCCGGCTTGAGCACCGCCTCACGCCAGCCGCACGCCTCCAGAAGCCCCGTCAACGAACCGCGCCAGCCGCGGGGCAGCCAGCGACTGGGGATCAGGGCCACCCCCTGCCGCTCCAGCTGGGGCAGGTAATGGCTCTTGGCATGGCCCGCCTCGATCACCGCCAGCGGATTGGCCAGCGGCACCTTGAGGACCTCGAGGTGCGCGGCAAGGGCCCTGATCCGGGCCAGGAAGTCGGGGTGGCGATGGCTGTCGCGGCAGTCGCGCACGCTCACCCGATCGAAACGCCCCCAGTCGATGCTGTCGCCATCCGTGGCACCGGAATCCGTGGCACCCCAATCGGCCAAGGCAGGCAGGGGCACCAGTTCGCTGGCAATGCCGCCCTCGGCGAGGAAGGCCCGCAGCTCAGGCGTCTCGTCGTGGATCCGCCCCAGGTGCAGCAGGCCGATCAGGCCGGCAGGATGCCCCACTCGCGCTTCACCTGCACGCTGGTGATCTCCCAGGCCTCCTCGGCCGCCACAACCGGTCCATGCTGTTCCACCGGCGTCAGACCCCGCCTGGCGAATTCGTTCTGCAGCAGCAACTGGAACAGCACGCTCTGGGACACCAGCCCATGCAAGCGCTCCTCACCCCCCACCCGGGCCATCAACACCGGATGGCCCTGGCAATCGCGCAGGGCCCGCAGCTGCTGCTGCAGCCACACCCGCTCGTACTGGAGCATCGCGTCGCTGCAGCGGGACAGATTCTCCCGGTAGCAGCCGGCATGGCACTTGATGGCCCCTTCTGACAGGCCCGCCGCAGCGCCGGCGCCCTCCAGGAGCTGCATCGCCTCGCTCAGGAAACTCACTGTCCGTTCACCGACATCTTGAAGAACCCTAGAAACAGCCGCCATCGATGCCCACCAACATTGGCAAGCGGCAATGATCCGTAGCGAAAAGGAAGTAAAGCCAAATTTGGTGTCGCTTGCTACGCAAGTCAAGTGCTGCGGATCGGCGGCATCAAAGCCACTGCTTGCGGCGGAAAAAGAGGTACAGGCTGGCACTGATCACAAGCATCACTGCCCACACTGAATAGTACCCGCCTCGCCACTCCAGCTCGGGCATTTCCTTGAAGTTCATGCCATACACACCGGCAATGAAGGTGAGGGGAATGAAGATCGTCGAGATGATGGTCAGCACCTTCATCACCTCATTCATCCGATGGCTGAGGGTCGACAGATAGGTGTCATGCATACCCCCGAGAATGTCGCGGTGGGTTTCCACCAGATCGATGATCTGGATGCAGTGGTCGTAGAGATCACGCCAGAACACCCGACAATCAGCCGACAGCAGCTTAGATTCGCTCTTGCAGATCATGGCCACCTCCTCGCGAATCGGCCAGACGGCCTTGCGCAGGCTCAGAATGCCCCGCTTCAGACCATGGATCTCCTTGATGTCGCCGGGGTGGGGATCCTCAAGCAGCCGGTCGTCCACCTCCTCGATGATGTCGCCCATCCGCTCCACCGCGAGGAAGTAATGGTCGACAACGGCGTCCAGCAGAGAGTAGGCGAGGTAGTCGGCCTGCATCCAGCGGATCCGGCCACTGGCGGCGCGGATGCGATCACGCACCCCATCGAAGACATCACCATCATCCTCGAGGAAGGAGATCACGAAGTGATCGCCGAGGATCACGCTCACATGTTCGACGTCAATGGTCTTGGTATCTTCGTTGAAGGCGATCATCTTCAACACCATGAAGACGTAATCTGGAAACTCCTCCACCTTGGGACGCTGGGTGGTGTTGGCGATGTCCTCCAGGGTCATCGGATGGATGCCGAAGCACTCGCCGAGGCGCTCCACCAGGTCGACGTCATGGACGCCGCTGACGTTCATCCAGGTGATGCTGTCCTGGCGCACCACATCGGCGCCACTTCGCGCCGACACATCCAACTGCTCCGACCAGCCGTCACCGTCGTAGTGGATGACATCGATCTGCACCTTCGCCAGCCGTTGTTCGCCCACGAACACCACGGCACCCGGGAAGGATCCGGGCCTGATCCGCTTGCCACGGATGCCGCTGCTGCCGGCGGCAACACGGATGCGCGGGGATTGTCTCGGCGGCCTGGTCTTCATCGGCCGGCCCGGATGCGAAGGAGTTGCTGGGAGCCTATCGGCAGCCCAGGTTCAGAGAAAGTCGGGCCGTAGCCGCTGGCTGAGTTCCAACGACTGCTGCAAGTCCGACCATTGCTCCCCAGCCACCATCGCTTCCAGACAGGCCAGGGAGTGGCGGTAGTGCCCCAGAGCCTCCAGCAGCGCCGCCCGGTTGGCGCGGGCCATCAACATCCCCAGCTCCGGATTGCCGCCGCCGACCCGGGTGGTGTCGGCAAAACCACTGGAGGCCAGGGCCCGCACCAGAGCCGCTCCGGCCTCCGCCCCTCCACCCGCATTGGCCGCCTGCAGCAGGGCTGCCCCCACCAGCACCGGCAGATGGGAGATGAGGGCCACGGCCCGGTCGTGGGCCTCGGCGTCGCAACAGAGCCAGCGGGCCCCTAAGGCCTCCGCCAGCTCTCGCATCGCCTCCAGGGCCGCCGGATCGGTGCCCGCCTCGGGGGTCGCCACCCAGGGCCGGCCGCGGAACAGCCCAGGCTCCCCTGCCTCGACCCCGGCCCGGGCGGTGCCCGCCATCGGATGGGAGGCCACGAAGCGCCAGGGAGCCGGGCCGCCGCCTGTCGCCGCCAGCAGTTCCCGCCAGCGGCGCAGCACCGGCGCCTTCACCGAACCCACATCGGTGATCACGGCCCCGGCCGGCAGGGCCGCCACCAGGGCGGGCTCCGGATCCAGCAGACGGTCGAGGGGCAGGGCCAGCACCACCAGGCCGCACCCTTCCAGCACGGCCGGATCAGTGCTCACCTCGGTGGCCAGCCCGCGCTGAGCGGCCCGCTCGGCGGTGGCCGGACGGTGCACCAGGGCCCGCACCTGCGCTCCCATCGCCATCAGATCGAGGCCCAGCGAGCCCCCGATCAACCCCAGGCCCACCACGCCCACCGGTTCGCGCTGCCAGAGGGGTGTCATCGTCGCTGCGGATCGGCTGGGGCCAGCTTCCTACGATCCAGCCATGTTGGAAGCCCGCGCCCACCAGCACCTCAAGGCTCTCCTTCAGCGAGAGGGGGTGGAACGCTGGCCCCATCACCTCACCCTCAGCCGCCTGGTGGCCCGCAGCCTGCGCCGCGTCGACCACACCCTGGTGCGCCTGGCCCCCGGCACCGCCCCCAGCTGGTGGATCAGCCTGCTGGTGCCCCTGGCCCTCAGCGAAACGCCCCTGGCCCTGGTGGTCACGCCGGCCCTGCGCCAGCGGTTGCTGTTGGTGGAATGGCCGCGCCTGCGCAGCGTGGGGCTGGAGCTTCCCTGCTGGGAAGGGCCCGGGCCCCCGCCCGGCAGCCGGCTCTGGCTGCTCGACCATCGGGAGCTGGTGGTGGCCTGGCGCAACGGCGAGCTGGGGGAGCGGCAACTGGTGATCCCCGAGGCGGAGACCCTGGAAGTGGCCCTGCGCCAGGCCCTTGAGGTGGAACTGGAGCCCCGTCACTGGGATCAGCTGCGCCGCGCCCAGCCCTGCGCCGAAGCCTGCCTGCTCAACCTGCACGAACGGCTCAGCCGCCGGGTGATGGCCCATCCCCGCTCCCCCCACCGGCTGGTGGCCCTCGCCGACGATGACGAAGCCCCCCTGCGCCACCTGCTGCGCCTGCTCGAGCCGCTGCCGGAGCCCTGGCCCCACTGGCTGAGCGCCGGCGCCGGCTGGAGCAGCTGGGCCCGGGTGGATCCGACGTTGTTGCAGTGGAGCCTGCTTCGCCAACCGCTCGAACCCCTGAGCGAACTGGCCGGCCTGCTGGTGGGACGGGGGGCGGTGCTGATCGGGGAGCTGGCCACCGGCCGGGCGGCGGAGGGCCAGCCCGCCTCCGGCGCCGCCCTGGGGCTGGAGCCCGCGGTGGTGCTGGATCTGGCCGATCCCCCCCTGTCCGACCCCTTGCCCCTGTTCGCCCCCTTGCGCCAGCCGCTGCCCAACAGCCCCCACTACGCCCAGCACCTGCTCGAGCAGGGCCGGCGGCTGGTGCTGGGCCAGAGCGGCCTGACGGTGGTGCTGATCGACGATTCGGCCCTCTGCCTGGGCCTGGCCAGCGGCCTGGCCGCCGAGTTCGGCAGCCGGGTGTGCCACCAGAACACGTCACCGGAGAGCAATGGTGTGGTGTGCTGCAGCTGGAGCTGGTGGCTGGAGCACCAGTCACGGCTGCCCCAGCCCTGCCAGGTGGTGGTGGGACTCCTTCCGATCGCCAGCCTGGAGGATCCGCTCACCGCTGCCCGGGTCGGGGTGCTGCGCCAGCAGGGCCGTGACTGGTTCCGGGAACTGCTACTGCCCGAGGCCCTCAACCGGCTGCAGCGAGGCGTGGCTGGGCTACGGCGCAGCGGCGGTCGGCTGGCGGTGCTGGACGGTCGCCTGCGGGGCCGCAGCTGGGGACAGCTGGTGTTCACCGCCCTCGAGCCCTGGGTCGAACTGGTGCGGCTGCGGCCCGACCCCTAGCCTGCCCCCAGTTGCCGTCTGAACCCTGATGGGGGAAGCCAAACGCCGGGCCGAACAGGGACTGCCGCCCCGTGACAAGCCGCGCGTCAGCAAGGCCAAGGACATCGACACCTCACCCCGGATCGTCACCTGGCTGCCCCTGACCCGCAACCAGGCCTCCCGCTTCGTGGCGATCACCACCAAGGCTGCCTGGATCGGCATCGGCGGCCTGGCCCTGTTCTGGATCACTGTGCGCTTCATCGGCCCGGCGGTGGGCTGGTGGTCCCTGTCGGACGGCTGAGCAGGCTGCCGCCGTGGCGTTGAGGTGCCGGTCTGCACATACGGGCCTTAGCGCCTGGCCTGAATCGGAAGAAATTCTTATGATCTGCGGATCGTAATGGACACCTCCCATGTTTCTCCGGCTGGCCGAGCAGTACCGCTCGGCCGTTAAGGATCTGATCCTGAGCCTCCAGGCCCTGGCAGTGTCTCTGCGGAGACAGGGCCATGTGGCCACCTGCTACACCTGCGGCGATGGCCGCGACGGCCAAGGCGCCTCCTTCGTGGCCGACCTGGGCGACAACCACATGGTGCGGCTGCTCGTCTCCGATTTCGGCATCAGCTGGGTGGAATCCCGCAACGGCCAGGAGCTGGTCAAGCTGGAGGGCGCCGATGCCATCCAGGAACTCCAGCGGGTGGTGCTGGTGCTGCAGCCCAGCGAGCCCGTCGCGGCCCCCGAGGGGGCGACCGAAGCCGCCCTGGCCAAGGCCTGAGCCGGGCCCGTGTCTCCGCTGGAGCCCGGTGATCAGCCGGCGGCGGGCAACTCCTCCAACGCAGCGGCGTCTTCACCAGCCTGGGGCTTGGACGCCGCCAACTTGGCCGCCGCCGCCAGCGGCTTCATCGAGTTGGCGGTGACCTCGGAGCCCTCGGTGAGCTTCTTGCGGGTGAGCTGCTCAATCACCTCCTTCGGCCCGGGGTTCTGCTCCAGCCAGGTGATTGTGTTGTCGCGGCCCTGGCCGATGTTGTCGCCCTCGTAGCTGTACCAGGCGCCCTTGCGGGTGACCACACCCGTTTCCTCCGCCAGATCCAGCAGACAGCCCAGGGTGCTGATGCCGCGGCCGAAGAGAATGTCGAACTCGGCGATCCGGAAGGGGGGCGCCACCTTGTTCTTGGCCACCTTCACCTTGGCCCGGATGCCGTACTCCTCGGTGCCGCGCTTGAGGGTCTGGATGCGGCGGATGTCGAGCCGCACCGAGGCATAGAACTTGAGGGCGTTGCCACCGGTGGTGGTTTCCGGGTTGCCGTAGGTGACGCCGATCTTCTGGCGCAGTTGGTTAAGGAAGATCACCGTGCAGCCGGATTTGCCGATGTTGCCGGTGATCTTGCGCATGGCCTGGCTCATCAGCCGGGCCTGGCTGCCCACCGCCAGATCGCCCATCTCCCCCTCGATCTCCGCCCGGGGCGTCAGGGCCGCCACCGAGTCGACGACGACGATGTCGACGGCGGCCGAGCGCACCAGCTGGTCGACGATCTCCAGGGCCATCTCGCCGGTGTCCGGCTGGGAGACCAGCAGGTTCTCGATGTCGACCCCCAGGGCGGCGGCATAGACCGGGTCGAGGGCGTGTTCGGCATCGACGAAGGCCGCCACGCCGCCGCGCTTCTGAACCTCGGCAATGGCGTGGAGGGTGAGGGTGGTCTTGCCGGAGCTCTCCGGCCCGTAAACCTCCACCACCCTCCCCTTGGGATAGCCGCCCCCCAGGGCCAGGTCGAGGGTGAGGGCCCCAGTGGGGACCGTTTCCACCCGCATGCGGGAGGCATCCCCCAGCCGCATGATCGAACCCTTGCCGAAATTGCGCTCGATCTGGGTCAGCACCAGGCCCAGGGCCTTGTCGCGCTCCGCAGCGGCCTTGGGGTCGCCGCTGGGGGCGGCGGCGGAGACATAGGAGGTGGACGTGGAGGGAGAGCCGGAGGAAAGAGAGGCCCTGGAATCGGCAGGCATGGTGGGAATGGGTGATGGAACGGGCCGCAGCAGGCCGGAGCCGTCGAGGCGGTGGGTGGAGGAGGAGATGGGGAGCCGGAACCGGGCGCCGTCGTGCGACCTCTGGACAACCAGTGCCACCCGGAGAGGCCGGCGTATCAATGTGTAGTACGGGCGTACTCTAGCGGCTCAGGGCCATTGCGCCAGGGGGGCCTCGAAACCGGAGGGCTCCAGCCAGCGGATCCCCAGGGGGGCCAACCCCTGCCCGTCCCCCGGGCCCAGATACCCCCATGACACCAGATAGCAGCGCACGTCCTCCAGCCCCGGCGTCCGCCGCACCAGCTCCAGGGTGGGACGGCGGTCCTCCACGAACCACAGGGGCCGCTCGCCCGGATCCCGCTCGGCCAGCAGCCGCCCCAGCACCGAGGGCTTGCTGCCCTGTTCGTGGCCGTAGAGCGCCAGGGGCGTGAGGCCAGCGGCGGCCAGCAGCCGGGCGGCGAAGGCCCCACCCTTGGTGGTGAGCACAGCCCAGTCGGCCCCCTCCGCCGCCAGCCGGCCCAGGCGGGCCTCGACGCCGGGGTAGAAGCGGTGTAGGGCCAGCCAGGCGTCCAGATCGGTGGCGATCGCCTCCTGGCGCAGGTCCTCGAGCGCCCGCTGCAGCTGCTCGGTGCTCCAGCCCCAGCGCTCCAGAGCCCGGGCCAGGAAGGTGTCGTAGTCGGCCAGGGCGGCGTCGAGATCCATCTCGGGCCGCCCCAGCTCGGCCGCCATCAGCACCATCTCCCAACCCTTGTGAATCAGGGGCCGCAGCCGGGCGAAGCCCGCCGGTGCCTGCTCCGGCAGCTGCCAGGCGGCCGGGGCGCTTCGGGCGCCCTCCCCAGCCACCAAGGCCAGGGCCGCCCTCCGGGCCGACCACCAGTACTCGGCCATGCCGTCCACCAGCACGCCATCGAAATCGAACACCAGCAGAGGGCGTTCAGGCACCGGCAGGAAAGAGTAAAAAACTGGGCCGCTAGGATTCGAACCTAGGAATGTCGGGACCAAAACCCGATGCCTTACCGCTTGGCGACGGCCCAATCAACCCATGGGATGGGAAAGACGTCGGTCTGGTACCGGCGCCTTGCTAGTTACCCACAGCGGCTGGTCCTTCGTCAACTCGCCCGCGTCCACCCTGACGGCAGGCCCCCTCAGGCGGGAAAGACGCGCAGCCGCTGCTGACGGCCGCGGCCGAACACAGCACTGCGCAGCCCGTAGTGGTGCACCAGCTCGGCCTGCAGGCCCCGCACCGCTTCGCTGCGGGGCAGCAGCTCCACCGGGCGGCCCTGGGGCAGCACCACCTGCTCCACCGCCAGCCGGCATTCCTCCAGGGCCGCATGGGCGTCATCAGGGCGGACCGCAGCGGGGCTGGCCGGGTCTTCCCTTGGCGCCTCGCCGCCTCCCCCCTGGCGCCGCTCCAGCAGGCGTTCCATGGCCCGCTGCAGCTGGTGGGGGGTGTCCGACTTGATCACCAGGATCGGCAGGCCGAGGTCGCGGGCCTGGCGCCGCAGCTCCGGATCAAGGCCCAGCTGGCCGCGCACGCTCAGCACCGCATCCGCCTGCTCCGGCTCCTCCACCACCTGCACCGGCAGCTGACGGCGGCGCACCGCCTCTTCCAGCTGCTGGGCCGCCAGCCCCACCCCGAAGACCCGCAGGGCCGGAACCGCCAGGGAGGCGCTGGCCACCGTTGGCCGGGGCGCCGCAGGATCGGGCAGGGGCACCATCGCCAGGGGGGCGGGGCCCGGGCGCCGGGGGGCCGGGGCGGTGGCCCAGGCGGGCGGCGGGGCCGGGCGGAGGGGGCCCTCATCGCGCAGCACCAGGCGGCCATCACGGCCCAGTTCCCGCACCTGGGGATGGCTGAGCTGGCCGCGCAGCAGCAGGTCCACGGTGCCGGCCACATCGCGGTGCACAAGCCAGCGGTGGCGGCTGTGCATCTCCACCGCCAGGGGGAAGGTGGGCTCGGCCGCCCGTTCCAGCACGGTCTTCTGGGTGCGGCGGCGACGGGCCTCCTCGTCCCCCAGGGTCACCGACTGGATGCCGCCCACCAGGTCGCTGAGGGTGGGATTGCGGATCAGGTTGGCCAGTTCGTTGCCGTGGGCCGTGGCCACCAGCATCACGCCCCGTTCGGCGATGGTGCGGGCCGCCTGGGCCTCCAGTTCGGTGCCGATCTCATCGATCACGATGACCTCGGGCATGTGGTTCTCCACCGCCTCGATCATCACCTGGTGCTGCAGCTCCGGGCGCGCCACCTGCATCCGCCTGGCCCGCCCGATGGCGGGATGGGGGATGTCGCCGTCACCGGCGATCTCGTTGCTGGTGTCGATCACCACCACCCGACGCTGCAGGTCGTCGGCGAGCACCCGGGCGATCTCCCGCAGGGCGGTGGTCTTGCCGACCCCGGGGCGGCCCATCAGCAGCAGCGACTGCCCCGTGTCCAGCAGGTCGCGCACCATCGCCACCGTGCCGAACACCGCCCGGCCCACCCGGCAGGTGAGGCCGACCACGTCACCGGTGCGGTTGCGGATGGCGCTGATGCGGTGCAGCGTGCGCTCGATGCCGGCCCGGTTGTCGCCACCGAAGGGACCGAGACGCTGCAGCACCGCCGCCAGATCGGAGCGCTCGATGGCGTCGGCCCCCAGGGCCAGCACCCGGCCTGGATAGCGGGCCTCCGGCACCCGGCCCAGGTCGAGCACCACCTCCAGCAACCCCTCCCGTTGCTCCGGCCCCGCCAGGGCCCGCTGCACCACGGGCGGCAGCACGGCCAGCAGACGATCCAGATCGTCGCTGACCCGCTGGGCGGAGAGGGAGGGGTGGGGCGAAGGCTCCAGGGGGGCGCCGGGGGGAGCTGCCCGTTCGTTCTAGCCAGACCTCAGGGGCCGGCGACATCGCGGGCCAGCCAGGGGCCCACCAGGGCCACGGCGATCTCCAGGGCCCGGGGCCAGAGCCGGGGCAGGTCCAGCAGCCGCCGTCCCTCCGCCTGGGCCTCCAGCAGCAGGGGCTGCAACTGCCGCCGGGCTACGCCACCGAAGGCCACCCCGGCCGCCCGCGGTCCGGCGGCGGAGCGCGCCAACACGGCCAGGGTGTGGGCGTTGGTGCCACCGGCCAGCTGCAGCGGGCCCGGCGGCGCCAGCGGACCCAGCCGCTCCAGCAGCCCCACCGCCGCATGGGCCGTGCCGGCCCCCACATCCCCGCTCATCGGCCGCCCATCCAGCTGCCAGAGCGGCCGGAAGCCGGCCCCGCGCAGCAGGCGGAAACGCTGCCAGAGCTCCGTCGCCAGCCCCTCGGCCGTGGCGCCCCCCTCCAGGCCGGCGCTGACCGCCACCCTGCGCAGGGCCACACCGCTGGCGGCCAGCTGCGCCACCCGTTCGGCGAAGGCCTCCAACCGCCCGGGCTGGGTGTGCAGCTCCACCGCGTCGGGGGCCAGCTGCGCCAGCAGGGCCCCCACGGCAGCCGGCTCCAGCACCTGGCTGCGCTCCTCGATCAGCCCCAGGGGACAGGCGCTCAGGCAGCGGCCGCAGCCGTAGCAGCGCGCCGCCACGACGCCGTGTGCATCGATGGCCAGGGCGGGGCAGACCCGCTCGCAGGGCCTCGGGCAGGAGGGCGGACAGCGCCGCGCATCGAACCAGGCCTTGCGGAAGTGGGGGTCGAGGCCATCACTGAGGCTGACCATCAGCCACGGGCGCGCCGCGCCATGGGCTTCGGCCCAGGCCAGGCCGCGCCGGGTGGCGGCCACCACGGCCGGATCGGCCGCCACATCGATGCAGTGCACGCCGGCCAGGGCATGGATGCCGGCCAGATCCTCGATGGCAGCCAGATCCTGGTTGCTGGCTCCGCCGATCAGCTTCACCCAGCCCCCCCGGGCCAGGGCGTGCTCCGGGTCCCGGGCCATGGCAGCCATCGGTTTGGCAACGGGATGGGCCGATCCTGGCACCGCCTCGGGGCTCAGCCGCCCTGAGGCAGCTCCGGCGCCGCCTCGGGCTGGGCGAGCCCCAGGCGGTTCGCCAGCCAGGGTGCGGTGAACCCCTGCAGGCCCACGGTCATCAGGATCGTCAGGAACACCAGCCCCTTGAGGGCGCCGCCGCCGGGGACCTCGGCCCGGTCCAGTTCGAGGGCGAAGAGGCTGACCACCGCCGCAGTGACGATGCCCCGCGGGGCAATCCAGCTGAGCAGCGTCTTCTCCTTCCAGTCGAGGCTGGGCAGGCCCAGGCCCGTCAGCTGGATCAGCGGCCAGCGCGCCAGCATCAGGGCCACGACGCAGCCCACGCCTCCCAGGCCGAGGGGGCTCAGCTCCGCCCAGGAGACATCGGCCGCCAGCAGAGGAAACAGCACGGTGATGGCCAGCATGGCCAGCTGGCGAATCAGTGCATCGAGCTGGGTCGCGGCCGCATCGAGGCGCAGTCCCACCACCACCCCGGCGCTCACCGCCGCCGGCAAGCCCGATTCCGGCAGCAGGGCCTCACAGCCGCTGAACATCAGAAAGAGAACCCCCAGGGTGAGCTGCAGTTCGAGGCCGTTGGCTTCCGCCAGGGCAGACCCGTCCCCCCCCCTGGTCGTCGCCAGGGTGCCGAGCCGCCGCAGAGCCTCCGAAAGCAGCAGCCCCGCCAGTCCGCCGAGGGCCACCCCGCCCCCCAGCCGCAGCAACAGCCGGGAGGCCACCTCCTGCCAGCCGCCGAAATCGCCCAGGGTCACCTGGAGCAGCACCAGGCCCAGCACGGCGCTGACCGGTTCGAGGATCAGTCCTTCCGCCTCCAGAAGCTGGCCCAGCTTCGGAGCCAGGCGCAGCTGGCGCACCATCGGCGTGACCACGGTGGGACCGGTGGCCAGGGCGATCGCGCCATAAACCAGCGACAGGGACCAGGGCAGACCCGCCAGGGCGTGGGCCAACAGGGCGGCCACAGGCAGCCCCAACACCAGGCGCACCAGCACCAGCTGGAGCACCGAGCGTTGCAGGTCGCGGCCAGCCAGGCGCAGGTTGAGCCCACCATCGAAGAGCACCAGGCTCACCAGCAGACCCACCAAGGGCTCCAGGCCGGCGCCGAGGTTCTCGGGATGGACGATGTCGAAGCCGGCATGGCCCGCCAGCAGACCCATGCCCAGCAGCAGCACCACCGCGGGCTGGCCGGTGACCCAGGCCGTGGCCTGGGCGAGGGAGCCGGCGAAGAAGGCCGAACCCCAGATCAGTGCCAGCCGCTCACTCAACGCCCATGGAGTCCGCGGGACGGGCCCAGGCTATGGGCTGGACCAGCTCAGGCAGGAACGAGCTGCTCCAGCGGCTGCCAACGCAGGGCCCGGGCGCCTCCCATCTCCACCACCAGCTTCAGCCGCGGTTCGCGGCGGCAGAGGTCGCAGAGGGCGCTGAGCTCGGAGCTGCTGAGCACCTGACCCTCCAGCAGCCACAGCAGCACCGGCCCATCGCCGGCCAGCTGGGGGCCCAGCAGGGGCATCACCCGCTGCACCTCGCCCACGGCGGCCGCCCGCCCGACGCTGTGGTGGCCCAGGTGGGGCGGACGGATGCCATGCAATTGCAGGAGATAGGCCTCCGGATCGCCCAGCCCCCGGGCGGAGGTGAGGTGAGCCCGGTAGCCGGCCGCCCGCAGCCGCCGCAGCAGGCGGGTTTCGGCGCCCCCCTCCAGGGGAACGAGCAGGGCGAGGGCGCCGCAGCGCTCCAGCTCGGTGCGGAAACCACGGCCGGTCATCAGCAGAGGCATCGGGAGCTTGAAGCGGATCGCTGGCTGAGTCTGGCAGCCGGTGAGGGGCTCGGGGGGTGGTGGTGCACACCATGGGGTAGGGTTGGCTCTTGTGCTGATGATTTGTGCCCGTCCGCTAGCCGGGCCTCCAGAGAACAGCACGGGGTTTGTCACTGATGACGAACCCTTTCTGGCCCGTACGACTCCTGCCGCGCTCGTCGCAGCTGTGAGCGTCGGGATACTGCCCGAGGCCTCCACGCTTCCGGCAAGTCCCAGCCCGCTGATTCGCCTCGCTAGCCCCTGACCTTCGGGTCAATCTGCGATTCCACGAATTCAGCCCCCCGCCGCCCAGCGGGTCCTCCAAGGATTTCGGGCCTCGGCCTTCGATCCATGGCGGCTCGCCGCGGCCGTCCAGCTGGTGTTGTTCTCCCTCCCATGTCCATCGGCATTCTCGGGAAGAAGCTGGGTATGTCCCAGTTCTTCGACGAAGATGGCAAATCCATTCCGGTCACTTTGATCGAAGCGGGTCCCTGCCGCATCACCCAACTCAAGAGCGAAGCCACCGACGGTTACACCGCGGTGCAGCTCGGCTTCGGCGACATCCGCGAGAAGCTCGTCAACAAGCCCGCCAAGGGCCACCTGGCCAAATCCGGCGAGGAGCCCCTGCGGCACCTCAAGGAATACCGGCTGGAGGCCATCGACGGCCTTGAGTTGGGAGCGCCCGTCACCGTCGGTGACTTCAGCCCCGGCCAGAAAGTTGACGTCAGCGGCGACACGATCGGTCGCGGCTTCTCAGGCTTGCAGAAGCGTCACGGCTTCAGCCGTGGTCCCATGAGCCACGGTTCCAAGAACCACCGCGAACCAGGCTCCATCGGCGCCGGCACCACCCCCGGCCGGGTCTACCCCGGCAAGCGGATGGCTGGCCGTTACGGCGGCAAGCAGATCACCACCCGCGGCCTCACCATCCTCAAGGTGGATGCGGAACGCAATCTGCTGGTCGTGAAGGGCTCGGTACCCGGCAAGCCCGGCGCCCTGCTCGACATCCGCCCGGCCCGGCGGGTTGGCGTCCCCGCCGCGAACTGAGGAGAACACCCATGACTGACTGTGTGATTCGCGACTGGCAAGGCAAGGAGAGCGGCAAGGCTCCCCTCGACCTCAAGGTCGCCAAGGAAACATCCGCCAACGGCCTGCTGCACAGGGCCGTGGTGCGCCAGCTGGCCCATGCCCGTCAGGGCACCGCCAGCACCCTCACCCGCGCCGAAGTGGCCGGCGGCGGCCGCAAGCCCTACAAGCAGAAAGGCACCGGCCGGGCCCGCCAGGGCTCGATCCGCACCCCGCTGCGGCCCGGCGGTGGCGTGATCTTCGGACCCAAGCCCCGCAGCTATGCCGTGGCGATGAACCGCAAGGAGCGTCGCCTGGCCCTGCGCACCGCCCTGATGAGTCGCGTCGCGGACATCACCGTGGTGAAGGGCTTCGGCGCCGGACTCGACACCCCGAAGACCAAGGAGATCATCGCCGCCCTGTCCCGCTTCGGCATCGAGGCCGGCGACAAGGTGCTGCTGATCCTCGACGGTGCCCCCGAAGCGGTGACCCGCTCGGTGCGCAACCTCGAGAAGGTGAAGCTGATCGCCGCTGATCAGCTCAACGTGTTCGATCTGCTCCATGCCAACAAGCTGGTGCTCAGCGAAGAGGCACTGGCGAAGATTCAGGAGGTCTACGGCGATGTCTGAGCGTTTTGCAGGCCGGCTGGCGGACGTGATCCGTCGCCCGCTGATCACTGAGAAGGCCACCCGGGCCATCGAGATCAACCAGTACACCTTTGAGGTGGACCATCGGGCCGCCAAGCCCGACATCAAGGCGGCCGTCGAGCATCTGTTCGACGTCAAGGTCGTCGGCGTCAGCACCATGAATCCCCCCCGCCGCTCCCGTCGGGTGGGCCGCTTCGCCGGCAAACGCGCCCAGGTGAAGAAAGCCGTGGTGCGCCTTGCCGAAGGCAACGCCATCCAGTTGTTCCCTGAGTCCTGAGGGATCTGAAACGTCATGGCAATCCGTAACTACAGGCCCATCACCCCCGGCACCCGCACGCTGGTCGTCACCGACTTCAGCGACATCACGGGCAAGAACCGGGAACGGGGCCTGGTGGTGTCCAAGCACCGCCACAAGGGCCGCAACAACCGCGGCGTGATCACCTGCCGCCACCGCGGCGGCGGCCACAAGCGCCTCTACCGCATCGTCGACTTCCGTCGCGATAAGCACGGGGTGAGCGCCAAGGTGGCCGCGATCCACTACGACCCACACCGCAACGCCCGTCTGGCGCTGCTTTATTACACCGACGGCGAGAAGCGTTACATCCTGGCGCCCGCCAACGTGGCCGTGGGCCAGAGCGTCATCTCCGGTCCCGAGGCCCCGATCGAGAACGGCAACGCCCTGCCCCTCTCGGCCATCCCCCTGGGCTCAAGCGTTCACAACGTTGAGCTCTACGCCGGTCGCGGCGGCCAGATGGTGCGCACCGCCGGGGCGAGCGCCCAGGTGGTGGCCAAGGAAGGCGACTACGTCGCCCTCAAGCTGCCCTCCACCGAGGTGCGGCTGGTGCGCCGGGAGTGCTACGCCACCCTCGGTGAAGTCGGCAACTCCGAACAGCGCAACACCAGCCTGGGCAAGGCCGGCCGCAAGCGCTGGCTGGGGCGCCGTCCGCAAGTGCGCGGCAGCGTGATGAACCCCTGCGACCACCCCCATGGGGGCGGCGAGGGCCGGGCACCGATCGGCCGTTCCGGTCCTGTCACGCCCTGGGGCAAACCCGCCTTGGGCTTCAAGACCCGTAAGCGCAACAAGCCGAGCAACCGGTTCGTGCTGCGGAAACGACGCCGCACCTCCAAACGGAGCCGTGGCGGACGCGATTCCTGATGACCAACACCGCTCTGCTGTTCGCCTGATCCGCCATGGGACGCTCACTCAAAAAAGGTCCGTTCGTCGCCGACCACCTGCTTCGCAAGGTGGAGAGGCAGAACGCTGCCGACGACAAGACCGTGATCAAAACCTGGTCACGGGCCTCCACCATCCTGCCGATGATGATCGGTCACACCATTGCCGTTCACAACGGCAAGGCCCACGTGCCCGTCTACGTGACGGAGCAGATGGTGGGCCACAAGCTGGGCGAATTCGCCCCCACCCGCACATTCCGCGGTCACATCAAAGACAAGAAGGGAGGCCGCTGATCCGATGGCAACCACCACACCCGACACCCAGGCCCTGGCACACGGTCGCTTCATCCGCGGTTCCGTGTCGAAGGTGCGCCGGGTTCTCGATCAGATCCGGGGTCGCACCTACCGCGACGCCCTGATCATGCTCGAGTTCATGCCCTACCGCTCCACCGGCCCGATCACCAAGGTGCTCCGCTCCGCGGTCGCCAATGCCGAGCACAACCTCGGCCTCGATCCGGCCACCCTGGTCATCTGCCAGGCCAGTGCCGACATGGGCCCCTCCCTGAAGCGGTTCCGGCCCCGAGCCCAGGGCCGCGCCTTCGCCATCAAGAAACAGACCTGCCACATCAGCATTGCTGTGGCAGCGCCCACCGCCTGACCCCCGAGGACACCGCCCGATGGGACACAAGATCCATCCAACCGGCCTGCGCCTGGGGATCACCCAGGATCACCGCTCCCGCTGGTACGCCCCAAGCAAGACCTATCCCGTCCTCCTTCAGGAGGACGACCGGATCCGGTCGTTCATCAACAAGAAGTATGCCGCCGCCGGCATCAGCGACGTGCTGATCGCCCGTAAGGCCGACCAGCTCGAAGTGGAACTCAAGACCGCCCGTCCGGGCGTTCTCGTGGGCCGCCAGGGAAGCGGCATTGAGGAGCTGCGCGCCGGCATCCAGAAGACCCTCGGCGATGCCCACCGTCAGGTGCGCATCAACGTGGTCGAGGTGGAGCGGGTCGACGCTGACGCCTTCCTGCTGGCCGAGTACATCGCCCAGCAGCTGGAGAAGCGGGTGGCCTTCCGGCGCGTCATGCGCATGGCGGTGCAACGCGCCCAGCGGGCCGGGGTGCTGGGTCTCAAGCTCCAGGTGAGCGGCCGCCTCAACGGCGCCGAAATCGCCCGGACGGAATGGACCCGCGAGGGTCGCGTGCCCCTGCACACGCTCCGCGCCGACATCGATTACGCCACCAAGGTGGCCACCACCACCTACGGGGTCCTGGGCATCAAGGTCTGGGTGTTCAAAGGGGAGCTGCTTCCCGGTCAGCAAGATCAGCTGCCCGTGGGTGGAGCACCGAAACGCCGGGCCAACCGCCGGCCGCAACAGTTTGAAGACCGCTCCAACGAGGAGTGATCAGGAGGCCTGAACCATGCTGAGTCCAAAACGCGTCAAGTTCCGAAAACAGCAGCGAGGCCGTATGCGCGGCGTCGCCACGCGCGGCAACACGATCGCCTTCGGCGATTTCGCCCTGCAGGCCCAAGAGTGCGGGTGGATCACCTCCCGACAGATCGAAGCCAGCCGCCGTGCCATGACCCGCCATGTCAAGCGGGGGGGCAAGATCTGGATCCGGATCTTCCCCGACAAGCCCGTCACCATGCGACCCGCCGAAACCCGCATGGGTTCCGGTAAGGGCAACCCGGAATTCTGGGTGGCCGTGATCAAGCCGGGCCGAATTCTCTTCGAGATGGGTGGTCCCGAGATCACGCCCGAAATCGCCAAGGAAGCCATGCGTCTGGCCCAGTACAAACTGCCGGTCAAGACGAAGTTCCTTGCCCTGGCCGATCAGGTGGCAGCCGCCCCCGAACCCGCCCTCGCAGTGGAGTCCTGACCATGGCCCGTCCCACCATCACCGACGTGCGTTCGCTCAGCGACGCCCAGATCGGCGAACAGATCGACGGCGTCCGTCGCGAACTGTTCGACCTCCGCTTCCAGCAGGCCACCCGCCGTCTGGAGCAGCCGCACCGCTTCAAGGAGGCCCGCATCAAGCTGGCCCACCTGCTGACGGTGCAGGAGGAGCGTCAGCGCTCCACCGTCGCCTCCTGATTCCCCCCTCGATCCCCATGGCACTCAAGGAAAGGGTCGGCACCGTCGTCAGCGACAAGATGGACAAAACGGTGGTGGTGGCGGTGGAAAACCGCTTCCCTCACCCCATCTATCAGAAGACCGTCCGCCGCACCACCCGCTACAAAGCCCACGACGAAGCCAACAGCTGCCGCGTGGGCGACAGGGTCCGCATCACCGAGACCCGTCCCCTCAGCCGCACCAAACGTTGGGCCGTGGCCGAAGTTCTCTCCACAACCAGCGCCGGCTGAGGAACCCCCCATGATTCAGCAGGAAACTTTCCTCAACGTCGCTGACAACAGCGGCGCCAAGCGCATCCAGTGCATCCGGGTGCTCGGCACCAACCGTCGCTACGCCCACGTGGGCGATGTGATCGTGGCCGCCGTCAAGGACGCCATGCCCAACATGGGCGTCAAGAAGTCGGATGTGGTCAAGGCCGTGGTGGTGCGCACCCGGGCCACACTGCGCCGTGACACCGGCAACGCCATCCGCTTCGACGACAACGCCGCGGTGATCCTGGGCAACGACAACAACCCCAAGGGCACCCGGGTCTTCGGTCCGGTCGCCAGGGAGCTGCGTGAGCGCAACTTCACCAAGATCGTGTCCCTCGCTCCGGAGGTGATCTGACATGGCCGCCGCAACCCCCAAAGCCAGGCCCGTCGAGCGCATCAAGATGCGCATCCGCAAAGGTGACACCGTCCAGGTGATCGCCGGCAAGGATCGGGGCAAGACCGGCGAGGTGCTCCGCACCCTGCCCAACGAAAACCGTGTCGTGGTGCAGGGCATCAACCTGCGCACCCGCCACGTCAAACCCGCCCAGGAAGGCGAGACGGGCCGCATCGTCACCGAGGAAGCGTCCCTGCATGCCTCCAACGTGATGCTGTATTCCACCGCCAACAAGGTCGCCAGCCGGGTGGGGATCGTCGTCCAGGACGACGGCAGCAAGAAGCGCCGTCTCAAGAAGACCGGGGAGGTGATCGACTGACCGCCCCCCACCGCGTCGCCCCCCACGCCCCACCGCGCGACGTCCCCCCCGCTCCGCGTCCCTGCTCCCCTCCCCCGTCCGCCTTCTGACCACGTCCAGAAGCGCACCACCATTCCCCCGTCATGTCACTCAAACAGCGCTACCGGGAGACGATCCAGCCGAAACTGCTGAAGGATCTCAACCTCTCCAACGTCCACGAGGTTCCCAAGGTGGTCAAGGTCACCGTCAACCGGGGCCTCGGTGAAGCCGCCCAGAACGCCAAGTCCCTCGAGGCTTCGATCACCGAACTGGCGACCATCACCGGTCAGAAGGTGGTGGTGACCCGCGCCAAGAAGGCCATCGCCGGCTTCAAGATCCGCCAGGGCATGCCGATCGGCGTGGCCGTCACCCTGCGGGGCGAGCGGATGTATGCCTTCCTGGAGCGTCTCATCCACCTGGCGCTGCCACGCATTCGCGACTTCCGCGGCGTGAGCCCCAAGAGCTTCGACGGCCGGGGCAACTACACCCTGGGGATCCGGGAGCAGATCATCTTCCCCGAGATCTCCTTCGACAAGATCGATGCCATCCGGGGGATGGACGTCACGATCGTGACCAACGCCCGTAACGACGAAGAGGGCCGGGCCCTCCTCCGCGAAATGGGAATGCCGTTCCGCAATACCTGAGCCCCCTCCCGGACACGACCATGGCCAACCACGACCCAGTTTCAGACATGCTCACCCGCCTTCGCAACGCGAGTGAGAAGCGCCACGAGCGCACCAAGATTCCCGCCTCGCGGCTTATCCGCAGCATCGCCAACGTGCTGCAACAGGAAGGCTTCATCGCCACCATCGCTGAAGAAGGCGAAGGCGTGCAGCGCCAGCTGGTGCTTGAGCTGAAATACAGCGGCAAGCACCGCCAGCCCACCATCCGCTCCGTGCAGCGGGTGAGCAAGCCCGGTCTGCGCATCTACAAAAACACCCGCCAGCTGCCCAAGGTGCTGGGCGGCCTCGGCGTGGCGATCATCTCCACCTCCCGGGGTGTGATGAGCGACCGTGATGCCCGCAAGCAGGGCGTCGGCGGCGAAGTGCTCTGCTACGTCTACTGATCCCAGGAGTTGTTCCATGTCTCGTATCGGTAAAGCCCCGATCCCCATTCCCGACAAGGTCACCGTCAGCCTCAATGGCTTGGCGGTCACCGTGAAGGGACCCAAAGGGGAACTCAGCCGCGTTCTCCCGGAGGGCGTCAGCGTCAGCCAGGACGGCGGCACGGTGGTGGTGAGCCCCACCAGCAGCCACCGTCGCTCCCGCGAGCGCCACGGCCTCAGCCGCACCCTCGTCGCCAACATGGTGGAAGGGGTCAGCCAAGGCTTCACCCGCAAGCTCGAGATCATCGGTGTCGGCTACCGCGCCCAGGTCCAGGGGCGCAAGCTCGTGGTCAGCGCCGGCTACAGCCACCCGGTGGAGATGGTCCCCCCCGAAGGGGTCACCTTCTCGGTCGAGAACAACACCTCGGTCTTCGTCTCCGGCCCCGACAAGGAGCTGGTGGGCAACGAGGCGGCCAAGATCCGCGGCATTCGTCCCCCCGAGCCCTACAAAGGCAAAGGCATCAAGTACGAAGGTGAGCGGATTCTGCGCAAGGCCGGCAAGACCGGCAAGAAATGAGGTCTGCTCGAGCGTCATCCGTCTGATCCCCCATGTCTACCCTCTCCCGCAAACAGCAGACCCAGAAGCGTCACCGCCGCCTGCGTCGTCTGCTCTCCGGCACCGCCAGCCGTCCCAGGCTGGCGGTGTTCCGCTCCAACAATCACATCTACGCCCAGGTCATCGACGACGACGCCCAGAGCACCCTCTGCGCTGCGTCCACCCTCGACAAGGACCTGCGCACCAGCGTCCAGGCCAGCTCCACCTGTGACGCCTCCGTCGCCGTGGGCCAGCTCGTCGCCCAGCGCGCCCTCGCCAAGGGCATCCAGCAGGTGGTCTTCGATCGCGGCGGCAACCTGTACCACGGCAGGGTCAAGGCCCTTGCTGACGCCGCCCGGGAAGCGGGCCTTCAGTTCTGATCCCTGCTCTCACCATGACCGAAACCAACGACCAGATCCAGACCGGCGCCGTACCTGCGGCCTCCGACGTCCCCGCCGCTGCTGAAGGCCAGCAGGAGCAGCGCCGGGGCGGCGGTGGCGGCCGCGGCGATGCCAAGGGCGACCGCCGGGGCGGCGGCGGCGGCCGTGGCCGCGACAACCGCCGCGGCCAGGAACGCGACTCCGAATGGCAGGAGCGGGTGGTGCAGATCCGCCGTGTCTCCAAGACCGTCAAAGGCGGCAAGAAGATGAGCTTCCGGGCCATCGTCGTCGTCGGCAACGAGCGCGGCCAGGTGGGCGTGGGCGTCGGTAAGGCCGGCGATGTCATCGGCGCCGTCCGCAAGGGCGTGGCCGATGGCAAGAAACATCTGGTCAAGGTGCCCCTCACCCGCAACAGTTCGATCCCCACCCTCAGCAACGGCCGCGACGGCGCCGCCAGCGTGCTGATCCGCCCGGCTGCCCCCGGTACCGGGGTGATCGCGGGCGGTTCGATCCGCACCGTGCTCGAACTGGCCGGTATCAAAAACGTGCTGGCGAAGCGGCTGGGCTCCAAGACCCCGCTCAACAACGCCCGCGCCGCCATGCAGGCCCTCGAAGGCCTGCGCACCCACAAGGAGACCGCCAAGGAGCGGGGCATCTCCCTCGAGCAGATTTACTCCTGAGGCCCGCCATGACGTCCTTCTCTCTCAACAACCTCCAGCCCCAGAAGGGGTCCCGCAAGCGCAAGCTGCGCAAGGGTCGCGGCATCGCCGCCGGCCAGGGCGCCAGCTGCGGCTTCGGCATGCGTGGCCAGAAGTCCCGCTCCGGCAGCCCCACCCGCCCCGGCTTCGAGGGTGGCCAGATGCCCCTTTACCGCCGGATTCCGAAGCTCAAGCACTTCCCGGTCATCAACCCCACCCACTACACCGTGATCAACGTGTCACGGCTGGGTGAGCTGAAGGCGGGCAGCAGCGTCAGCCTCGACTCCCTGGAGCAGGCCGGTCTGGTCACCAGCCCCCGCTACCCGCTCAAGGTGCTCGGCAATGGTGAACTCACGGTGAAACTGACGGTCCAGGCCGCCGCCTTCACCGCTTCGGCCCGCGCCAAGATCGAAGCCGCCGGCGGCAGCTGCGAAGTCATCGACTGAGCCCGGGCCGTTGCCCTGCCTCCAGCCCGGAGCCGTCTGCCCGTAGCCTTGTGCTGCGGCAGGCGGCTCCGGTCGTATCGACCCGTTCCATCCACTCCCGACATCACCATGCTCCTCAGCAGGGGGCGCAATCCGAGCGCCGCTGAAATCCTCGTCCAGCTGGTCCAGTCGAAGGGCCTGCGGGATCGGGTGCTCACCACCCTGGGCCTGCTGCTGCTGGTGCGACTCGGCATCTACATCCCGGTGCCAGGCATCGACCGGGTGGCCTTCCAGGACTTCATCCGCCAGGGCGGCCAGCTGATCGGCTTCCTGGACATCTTCACCGGCGGCGGCCTCTCCACCCTGGGGGTGTTCGCCCTGGGCATCCTGCCCTTCATCAATGCCTCGATCATCATCCAGCTGATGACGGCGGCCCTGCCCCAGCTCGAGGAGCTGCAGAAGAACGAAGGCGAGGCCGGCCGACGCAAGCTGGCCCAGATCACCCGCTATGTGGCCCTCGGCTGGGGCATCCTGCAGAGCGTCGTTTTTGCCCTCATCTTGCGGCAATACGCCCTGCCGGGCCTGCCGGAATGGTTGTTCGTCGTCCAGACAAGCCTGGCCCTGGTCACCGGTTCGATGGTGGTGATGTGGGTCAGCGAGGTGATCACCGAACGGGGCATCGGCCAGGGGGCCTCCCTGGTGATCTTCATCAACATCGTGGCCACCCTGCCCAAGGCCCTGGGCTCCACCATCCAGCTGGCCCAGAGCGGTGACCGGGCCACGGTGGGCGGCATCGTCGTCCTCGTGCTCGTCTTCCTGGTGACGATCGTGGGGATCATCTTTCTTCAGGAAGGCAGTCGCCGCATCCCGATCGTGAGCGCCAAGCGCCAGGTGGGCGGTGCCAGCACCCTGGCCTCGCGCCAGAGCTACCTGCCCCTGAAGCTCAACGCCGGCGGCGTCATGCCGATCATCTTCGCCTCGGCGGTGGTGTTCCTGCCGCTCACCATCGCCAACCTCACCAAAAGCGCCTGGCTGATCCGGGTGGCGGGCTATCTCAACCCCACCAGCAGCACCCCCTGGGTCTATGCGTTGGTGTACTTCGCCCTGATCTGCGGCTTCGCCTTCTTCTACGCCTCCCTCACCGTCAACCCGGTGGACATCGCCACCAACCTGAAGCGCTCCGGCGTCGCCATCCCCGGGGTGCGCCCCGGCTCGGCCACCGCCGACTACCTCTCCGGGGTGTCCAACCGGCTCACCCTGCTGGGGGGGCTGTTCCTCGGGGCCATCGCGATCATCCCCTCGGCCGTCGAAGGCGCCACCCAGGTGCGCACCTTCCAGGGCCTGGGGGCCACCTCCCTGCTGATCCTGGTGGGCGTGGCCATCGACACCGCCAAGCAGGTCCAGACCTACGTGATCTCCCAGCGCTACGAAGGACTGGTCCGGCAGTAGGCCCCTTTCCCCCGTCTCCTCTTCCATGAAACAGCGACTCCTCTTCCTCGGCCCCCCCGGCGCCGGCAAGGGCACCCAGGCCGAGCGTCTGGCCGAACACCAGCAGCTGCTGCACCTCTCCACCGGTGAACTGCTGCGGGCGGAGGTGAAGGCCGGCAGCGCCCTCGGCCAGGAGGCGGAAGCGGTGATGGCCCGCGGCGAGCTGGTCAGCGATGCCCTGGTGCTGGCCATCGTGCGCAGCCGCCTGGAGGGGCACCAGGGGGGCTGGCTCCTGGATGGTTTTCCCCGCAACCTGGCCCAGGCGGAGGCCCTCGACGGGCTGCTGGCCGAGCTCGACCAGCGCATCGAACGGGTGCTGCTGCTGGAGCTGGAGGACGGGGTGCTGATCCAGCGCCTGCTCTCCCGCGGCCGGGCCGACGACAACGAAGCGGTGATCCGCCATCGCCTGGTGGTGTACCAGGAGCAGACCGCCCCCCTGATCGACCACTACCGCCAGCTGGGCCTGCTCCGCAGCGTTGAAGCCTCCGGCACGGTGGCGGAGATCGGGGAGAGGATCGTAGCCAGCCTGATGGACTGATGTGATAGGATAGCTGTTTGCAAATTCGGAGAGCACAACGCCCATGAAGGTGCGTGCCTCAGTCAAGAAGATGTGCGACAAATGCCGGGTGATTCGTCGCCACGGCCGGGTCATGGTGATCTGCACCAACCCGAAGCACAAGCAGCGTCAGGGTTGACTCCCCACGCCTGCACGGCAGCCGCCTTCGGCCGCCACCCCCATTGCCCTCTGATCGTTTCCTGACGTGGCTCGGATCGCCGGTGTCGATATCCCTCGTGACAAGAGGGTTGAGATCTCACTCACTTACGTGTACGGGATCGGGCTCACCAGGGCCCGCAAAATTCTCGCCAAATCGGGGGTCAGCCCCGACATCCGGGTGAAGGACCTCAGCGATGGCGACGTGCAGAAGCTGCGCGGCGCCGCCGATTCCTTCGTGCTCGAGGGCGACCTGCGCCGCGAAGAGGGCATGGCCCTCAAGCGCCTGCAGGACATCGGCTGCCTGCGGGGTCGCCGCCATCGCATGGGACTGCCCGTGCGTGGTCAGCGCACCCGCACCAATGCCCGCACCCGCCGCGGCGCCCGCAAGACCGTGGCCGGCAAGAAGAAGTGAGTTCCGGGCCTCCGGGCCCATTCTCCCCTCTGTACCTGCATTTCTTCCAGGCCCGTGGTTCCTTGCGGCAGCCACCGGGCCCGAGTCCCGCCGGCCTCCATCTCCGGAGGCCGTCACCGGGACTCCCCCCCAGTCCTCCGATCACCTCCCTGCCTTTGCAGGGTCACCGCCATGGCCAAACCAACCAAGAAGACAGGCCCCAAGAAGGCCAAACGCAACGTCCCCAACGGGGTCGCGCACATCCAGAGCACCTTCAACAACACGATCGTCTCCATCACTGATACCGCCGGTGAAGTGGTGAGTTGGTCGTCAGCCGGTGCGAGCGGCTTCAAGGGAGCCCGCAAGGGCACCCCCTTCGCCGCCCAGACCGCCGCCGAAGCGGCCGGCCGCCGGGCCCTCGAGCAAGGCATGCGTCAGATCGAGGTGCTGGTGCGCGGTCCCGGCTCCGGGCGTGAAACCGCCATCCGGGCGCTGCAGGTGGCCGGTCTCGAGATCACCCTGATCCGCGACGTCACCCCCTTGCCCCACAACGGCTGCCGCCGGGCCAAGCGCCGCCGGGTCTGAGTCCTCCGGACTCCTCCGGACTCCCGCCCGATTCCCCAGGGCCGCTGTCGCGGCCACCTTTCCTTTCTCACCTCCTCAGACCGTGTTGCACTACCAGATCGATCGGGTCGAGCACCAGGTTGCCGACGACCGTTCCCAGACGGGCGTCTTCCTGATCGGCCCCCTGGATCGGGGCCAGGCGACCACCCTCGGCAACGCCCTGCGGCGCGTGCTGATCGGTGGTCTTGAAGGAAGCGCCATCACGGCGGTGCGTCTCTCCGGGGTCAACCACGAATACGCCACGGTGCCCGGGGTGCGCGAGGACGTGCTCGACATCCTGCTCAACTGCAAGTCGGTTCCCGTCAACAGCCGCAGCCGTGATCTGGAGATCGGCCGCCTGATGGTCAACGGTCCGGCGCGGGTCACCGCCTCGGATCTGCAGTTCTCCCCCCAGGTGCAGGTCATCGATGGCGATCGGGAGATCGCCACCGTGGCCGAGGGCCACAGCCTCGAGATGGAGGTCCACGTGGAGCGTGGCATCGGCTACCGGCCGGTGGATCGCCACAACGAAGACACCACCGCCATCGACCTGCTCCAGATCGACGCGGTCTTCATGCCGGTGCGCCGGGTCAACTACACCGTCGATGAAACGGCGGTCGGCGAAGGCGGTTCGGCCCGCGAGCGCCTGCGCATCGAGATCGAGACCAACGGCAGCGTCACCCCCGACGACGCCATGGCCCAGGCCGCCAACCAGCTGATGGAGCTGTTCCAGCCCCTGGCCACCCTCTCCATGACCGAGGAGCCAGGCCTGGAGCCCGAGCCTTCGGCCGAGGCCCAGATCCCCCTGGAGGAACTGAACCTCTCCGTCCGCGCCTACAACTGTCTGAAGCGGGCCCAGGTCAATTCCGTCTCCGACCTCATGGGCTTCAGCTACGAAGACCTCCTGGAGATCAAGAACTTCGGATCCAAGTCCGCCGACGAGGTGATCGAGGCTCTCGAGAGGATCGGCATCTCCCTGCCCCAGAGCCGCACCAGCGGCTGAAAGGCGGTTTCCCCTTCCCCGTTACGCCACCCGCCCCCGTCCCCACCATGCGACACCAGTGCCGAGTCCCCCTGCTGGGACGCCCCGCCGACCAACGCAAGGCCATGCTGCGTGGTCTGACCACCCAGCTCATCCGTGAAGGCCGCGTCACCACCACCAAGGCCAGGGCCAAGGCCCTGCGTGATGAAGCCGAGCGCATGATCACCCTGGCCAAGGACGGCACCCTCGCCGCCCGCCGCCGCGCCATCGGCTACATCTACGACAAGCAGCTCGTTCACGCCCTGTTCGACAAGGCCCAGGACCGTTACGGCGAACGCCAGGGTGGCTACACCCGCATCATCCGTACGGTGCGCCGCCGTGGCGACAACGCCGAGATGGCGATCATCGAGCTGGTCTGAAAAGGATCGCCCTCTCGCTGCAGTACGAGGGCTCCTCGTTCCACGGCTGGCAGCGTCAGGCTCACCACAGCAGCGTTCAGGAAACCCTGGAAGGGGCGATCGCCGCGCTCGACCCCCATCGCCCCGCCCAGGCGGTGGCCGCGGGTCGCACCGACACTGGCGTCCATGCCGCCGCCCAGGTGGTCCACTTTGATGCCAGTGGCCCCATCCCCGTGGCCCGCTGGGCCAAGGCCCTCAACGGCCGCCTGCCACCCACGATCCGGGTGAGAGCTGCCGCCGAGGTTTCTTCCGACTGGCACGCCTGCTACAGCGCCACCTACCGGCGCTACCGCTACACGATCTTCAACGCCCGCAGCCCCAACCTGTTCCTGGCTCCGTGGAGCTGGCATCGCTATCAGTGGCGCCTCGATGAGGTCCGCATGGCCCGCTGCCTGGAAGCCATGCTCGGGGACCACGACTTCTCCGCCTTCCAGCGGGCCGGCAGCCGCCGCGCCCATGCCCGCACCACCCTGCAGGAGGTGCGGATCGATCGGCAGGGGGATCTGCTGGTCACCGAGGTGCAGGCCAGTGGCTTTCTCTACGGCATGGTGCGCCTGTTGATGGGTCAGCTGGTGGCCGTGGGGGAGGGACGCCTCGAGGCTGAGGAGTTCCTGCAGCGCTGGCGCAGCGGCGCCCGCCACGCCGTGAAGGAGGCGGCGCCGCCCCAGGGCCTCTGCCTGCTGCGGGTGGGGTACCCAGAGGACCTCTTCCCTGATGCCGCCTGGTATGATTGTCAACCGCGATTTCTGTTGGAATCGCGCGATCCTCCCGTCGATCCGTTCGTCGGTGATCCGATCGGTTGAGCGGCCTTGCAGGAGCCCCATTCCGTGGCCCCATGCGGAGCGTGTCTTTGCCGAATTCGCCGGATCCGGCGACACGGTAGGGTCGAATCTCCCTGTCCCGACCCATCCGGCTGCGATGGGCTCACCCCAAACCGGCCCGCCGGCGCGATGAACAAGACAACCACACCCTCCATTGATTCGCTCGACCGCCAGTGGTATCTGGTCGACGCTGCGGATCAGACCCTCGGCCGTCTCGCCAGCGAAGTCGCCCAGGTGCTGCGCGGCAAGAACAAGCCCACTTTCACGCCTCACCTCGACACCGGTGACTTCGTGGTGGTCATCAACGCCGACAAGGTTCGCGTCAGCGGCAACAAGGCCACCCAGAAGATCTACCGGCGCCATTCCGGCCGTCCCGGCGGCATGAAGACCGAAACCTTCGAGCACCTCCAGGCCCGTCTGCCGGAGCGCATCATCGAGAAGGCGATCAAGGGCATGCTTCCCCACAACGCCCTGGGCCGTCAGCTGTTCCGCAAGCTCAAGGTCTACAAGGGCGCCGAGCATCCCCACGCCGCCCAGCAGCCCCAGCCCCTCGCCCTCGATCCCGCCGCCGCCGCCCAATGACCAGCACCTCCAACCGCGTCGTCTACTGGGGCACCGGCCGTCGCAAGACCGCCGTGGCCCGTGTGCGGGTCGTCCCCGGCAGTGGCAGCGTCACCATCAACGGCCGCCCCGCTGACAACTACCTCAACTACAACCCCGTCTACCTGGCGGCGGTGAAGGCCCCTCTGCAGACCCTGGGCCTCGAAGCCCAGTACGACCTGCTGGTCAACGTGCGCGGCGGTGGCCTCACGGGCCAGGCCGATGCCATCAAGCAGGGTGCAGCCCGCGCCCTCTGCGATCTGTCCCCCGACAACCGCAAGCCGCTCAAGATCGAAGGCCACCTGAGCCGCGATCCCCGGGCCAAGGAGCGTCGCAAGTACGGCCTCAAAAAAGCCCGCAAGGCTCCCCAGTTCTCCAAGCGCTGATTTCCGTCATGCCGAAAGCCGACATCCATCCCACCTGGTATCCGGACGCCAAGGTGATCTGCAATGGGGAGGTGGTCATGACCACCGGCTCCACCCACCCCGAGCTCACGGTCGACGTGTGGAGTGGCAACCACCCCTTCTACACAGGCACCCAGAAGATCCTCGACACCGAAGGCCGGGTGGACCGCTTCATGCGCAAGTACGGCATGGGCAGCACCGATTCCGCCTCCGGAGCCAAGAAGGCTGCCAAGCCCGCCGAAGCTCCGGCTGCCGAGGTCGAGGCTGAAACGCCAGTCGCCACCGAAGCCTGAACCGTTCAGCCTGAGATCCTCAGGATGAAGCCGGCCGCCCGAATCGGACAGCCGCTTCGGCCCGGTCTTTCTCTTGCCGGGTGCCACCAGCACCCGGCTTTTTCCGTTTCGGGTGCCGCCCATGGATTCCGAGCTGCTGCAATCCCGGCTGGATACCGCCTGCCGCACCTTCCAGACCCTGGAGCGCCAGTTGGCGGACCCGGCGGTGGCCTCCGATCCGGCCCGTCTGCAATCGATCGCCCGGGAGCGGTCGCGGTTAGAGCCCCTCGTCAATGATTACCAGCGGCTGCGCAAGTTGGAACAGGAACGGGAGGAGGCCCGCTGCCTGCTGAAGACCCACCGCGACGACCCCGCCGCCGAGGAACTGGTGACTCTGGCCAGCGAGGAGCTGGTCAGCCTCGAGGGCCTGATCGCCACCCTGAACAACCGGCTCACCCTGAGCCTGCTGCCCTCCGATCCCCGCGACGAGCGCAGCGTCATGCTGGAAATCCGCGCCGGGGCCGGCGGCGACGAGGCCAGCCTCTGGGCGGGCGATCTGGCCCGCATGTACGAGCGCTATGCCCAGAGCCAGGGCTGGCAGGTACAACCCGTCAGTGCCTCGGAGGCCGACCTGGGCGGCTATAAGGAACTGATCCTCGCCATCCGCGGCGATGGGGTCTACAGCCAGCTGAAGTTCGAAGCGGGCGTGCATCGCGTCCAGCGGGTGCCGTCCACCGAATCCCAGGGTCGGGTGCATACCTCCACCGCCACCGTGGCGGTGATGCCTGAGGCCGATCCGGTGGAGGTGCAGATCGATCCGGGCGATCTGGACATCAGCACGGCCCGCTCAGGCGGCGCCGGTGGCCAGAACGTCAACAAGGTGGAAACGGCCGTCGACCTGCTGCACAAACCCACCGGCATCCGGGTGTTCTGCACCCAGGAACGCTCCCAGATGCAGAACCGGGAGCGGGCGATGGAGATCCTGCGGGCCAAGCTCTACGAGCGCCAGCTGGCGGAAGCGAACGCCGAGGAGCGCTCCGTGCGTCGCGCCCAGGTGGGCAGTGGCGACCGCAGCGAGAAGATCCGCACCTACAACGCCAAGGACAACCGGGTGACCGACCATCGGCTGGGACGCAACTTCTCCCTTGAGCCTGTGCTGGCCGGCCAGATCGAGGACCTGATCGGCGCCTGCATCGCCGAGGAGCAGCGCCAGGGTCTTGAGGCGCTCGCCCTCGAGGCCACCGGCACCGGTGGATGAGAACCGTGGATGAGCTCGGTGGTTGAGCGGGAGGGCGGTTCAGGCGCCGATGACGTACTTGGCCCACTCCTGGTGCTGGCCGGAGCGGATGCGCCGGTTGGCCTCGAAGCTCAGGCTGCCCAGGGGCCGGCGGGGCTCCCGGGCCAGGGGCATGCCCGCCTCCCGTGGGGTGCGGTTGCCCTTGCGCACGTTGCAGGGCAGACAGGCGGTGGTGACGTTCTCCCAGACGTCGGTGCCGCCCCGGCTGCGGGGCACCACATGGTCGATGGAGAGCTGCTCGCCATGGAAGCCGCAGTACTGGCAGGCGTGGCCGTCGCGGTGGAAGACGTTGCGGCGCGTCAGGGGGAGCGGCTTGTAGGGCACCCGCACGAACTGGCGCAGCCGGATCACCGTGGGCAGAAAATGGTCAGGGCGAATGGCTTTTTCAGGGTCGTGCTCCAGACCCTCGGCCTTCCCCTTGAGCAGCATCACCATGGCCCGACGCCAGGTGGTGATGTTCAGCGGTTCGTAGGACGCATTCAGAACGAGTACGTGGCCCATTCCAGTCCGCTGGATAGGCGGCATGCTAACGGGATTCCCATGCATTCCATGGTTCTCCCTTCGCACCGGCGTCCATGACCAGCGCCTCGCTCGCTCCCACCAGCGCGACGGAGGAGTCCCCGCAGCCGCGGCAGCGGGCCTGGGTGGAGGTGAACACCGCGGCCATCCAGGCCAATGTGCGCGCCCTGCAGCGCCACATCGGACCGGCCACCCAGCTGATGGCCGTGGTCAAGGCGGACGCCTACGGCCACGGCGCCCTGCCGGTGGCCCGGGCCGCCCTGGAGGCGGGGGCGGCCTGTTTCGGCGTCGCCACCCTGGCGGAAGGGGTGCAGCTGCGTCGCGCCGGCATCTCCACCCCGGTGCTGGTCCTGGGCAACCTCACCCAGCCCGAGGAACTGCGCAGCTGTCTGCGCTGGCAGCTGATGCCGACGCTCAGCAGCATGCGGGAGGCCCTGCTCTGCCAGAACCTGGCCAGCGGCAGCGGCCGCACCATGGCCGTTCAGCTGAAGCTGGACACCGGCATGGCACGGCTCGGCGCCGATTGGCAGGAGGGCCCGCGGCTGGTGGCGGCCCTGCGGGGCATGGAAGCCATCGAGCTGGCGGGCCTCTATTCACACCTGGCCTGCGCCGATGCCCCTCCAGAGGCAGACGACGGCCTGAGCGAGCTCCAGCAACAGCGCTTCGAGAGCGTCCTCACCAGCCTGGCCGAGCAGGGCCTCACGGCCGGCTGCCGGCACCTCGCCAATTCGGCCGGCACCCTGCGGGGGCACCAGCAGCACTACGACCTGGTCCGGGTGGGGCTGGCTCTCTACGGCCAGCCGCCGGCGGCCCACCTGGCCGGCGTGGTGTCGCTTCAGCCAGCCCTGCAGATCCACGCCCGCGTCACCCTGCTGCGCCAGGTGGGGGCGGGGGTCGGCGTCAGCTATGGCCACCGCTTCCGCACCAGCCGGCCCAGCCGCCTGGCGGTGGTCTCGATCGGCTACGCCGACGGGGTGCCCCGCCAGCTCTCCAACCGCATGGATGTGCTCTTCGACGGCCAGCGCCTGCCCCAGGTGGGTGCCATCACCATGGACCAGCTGGTGATCGACGCCACCGAGGCTCCCCGGATCGAGGTGGGCAGCCTGGTCACCCTCCTGGGTGAACAGGGGGGAGAGAGCATCAGCCCCCTCGACTGGAGCGAGCGCTGCGGCACGATCCCCTGGGAGATCCTGTGCGGCTTCAAGCACCGCCTGCCGCGCCTGGCGCTGCCCACCGAGCCTGAAGCGGCGACCGAGCCCTGATAAGCTCTGATGGCCACTGGAGAGGTGGCTGAGTGGTTGAAAGCGGCTCCCTGCTAAGGAGTTACAGAGGGCAACTTCTGTCGAGGGTTCGAATCCCTCCCTCTCCGTTCCAGGCCCTTCCAGGGCCATCCCGCCAGGTCCGCTCAGAGCCTGGCCAACCCTCCCCGGCCCGTTGAACGGCAGGCTCAGGCGTCCAACAGGGCGGTGGCGATGGCCGGCAGCAGGCTGGCATCGGCGGCCCGGGCCCGTCCCTCGCTGAAGACCACCAGCAGCATCGGCGCCTTGCCCTCCACCTCCACGTAGGCGGCGTCGTGGCGGGCCTGGCTCATCCAGCCGGCCTTGCTCCACAGCCGGGCCCCCTGCGGCAGACCAGCCCCGAGGAAACCATCCACCTGGTTCTCGGGATCGGCGGCCCGCGCCTGGGGATCGAGCGAGCGCCCCAGGAGCGCCATCATGCGACGGCAGGCCGGTGGGGACACCGCCGCTCCAGCCATCACCCCATGCAGCAGGCGGGCCGTGAAATCGGTGCTGAGACGGTTGCGGTTCTCCAGCTGGGGCCCGTAGAACTCCCGCTCCCGGCCATAGGGCCCCTCCGCCCAGGTCTTCTGGCAGGCGTTCACCCCCGCCACCTCGCGCCAGCGGAGGCGGGCCAGCCAGTCGTTGACCACCTGGCGCTGGCGGCACCAGGCCACGGCCCGCCCCGGGGGCAGGGACGGGCCACTGGTGGTGCCGGTGAGCAGATCCACCACGAGGCTGGTGGCGTCGTTGCCGGAGTCGCGCACCATGTCGGCCAGGGCCCGGCGCAGCTCCGGCCCCTCCTCGATCAGCTGGCGTTGCAGCCAGGCTTCGGCGGCCACCAGATAGACCAGCTTCACCACGCTGGCGGGATAGCGCAGGGTCTCGCCAGCCCAGCCGGCGCCGGTCACGGGCTGGCCCCAGAAGGCCTCCTGGTCCAGCCCCTCGGCGGTGCCCACCAGGGAAGCCCCGTAGCGAAGCCAGGTGACGGAGATCTGATCCCCCAGCCCCGGGCGCCCCTCCTGTTCGAGTTGGCCGATGAGCTGGCGCAGGGTCTGGCCCATGGCCGGATCCGGGCTGTAGAACGCCATCAGCGGCGGCACCTTGCGATGGCGACCTTAGGCACCCTGCCGGCGCCGGGCCATGGCTGGACCCTGACCCGGTCGCTGCCGGGCTACAGCCGGCCGCAGGGCCCTGGCCTGGCCACCGAGATCCAGGCGGGCCGGCACCTGAAAGTGCTGACGGCGCCCGGCACCGAGCCCCGCCTGCGAGTGCGGCTGCATGAGGACGGCTACCCCTGCTGGGTGGAGGCGCTCGCCCTCGCCGGCCACGGCCACCTTGCCCCGCCGCCACCGCTGCCCCGGCTCGACCGCGACAGGATCACCGCCCGCCTGGCGGCGGTGCTCGCCTTCGCCGAGGCGGCCCGTCACCGCCCCAACACGTACCTCTGGGGGGGGACCCTGGGCCCCGATTTCGACTGCTCGGGACTGGTGCAGACCGCCTTTGCCCAGGCCGGCATCTGGCTGCCTCGGGATGCCTACCTACAGGAGCGCTTCTGCCGCCCGGTGGCCGCGGCCAGCGGCATCACCAGCCTGCTGCTGCCGGGGGATCTGCTCTTCTTCGGCACCCCACAGCGCTGCACCCACGTGGCCCTGCACCTGGGCGACGGCCGCTACCTGCACAGCTCCGGCTGCCAGCACGGCCGCGACGGCATCGGCATCGACGACCTGAATCCCCGCAACCAGGATCCGGTGGCGTGCCACTACCGCGCCGAACTGCGGGGAGCGGGGCGGGTGATGCACAGCCACGACGGCAGCCCGCTACCGCCCTGAAGTAAGTTCTGATCCCAAGCGCGGGATGGTCATGGCGGAGGCGGCCCTGGCCCACACTTCCGAAGTTGCGCCGGAGCTTTCCGTTGTCGTCCCCCTATACAACGAGGAGGAAAGCCTTCCCCTTCTGGTGGAGAGGTTGCTGGCAGCCCTGCGGCCGCTGGGTCGATCCTTTGAATTGGTTCTGGTCGACGACGGCTCAAAGGACGGTACCCCCGCGGTCCTCCGTGATCTGGCCAGCCGCGTACCGGAGTTGGTGGCCGTGCTGTTGCGGCGCAACTATGGGCAGACGGCCGCCATGGCCGCCGGGTTTGATGCCGGCAGCGGTGGGGTGATCGTCACCCTCGACGGCGACCTCCAGAATGATCCCGCCGACATCCCACTCCTGCTGAACCGGCTGGAGCAGGACGACCTCGACCTGGTGAGCGGCTGGCGCCAACAGCGCCAGGACGGTGCCCTCAACCGACTGCTGCCATCCCTTGTGGCCAACCGCCTGATCGCCCGGGTCACCGGCGTGCGGCTGCACGACTACGGCTGCTCCCTGAAGGCCTACCGGCGGGAGGTGGTCAGCGACATGAATCTGTATGGGGAACTGCACCGCTTCCTGCCGGCCCTGGCCTTCATCGAAGGGGCCCGCATCGGCGAGGTGAGGGTGTCCCATCAGGCCCGGCGCTATGGCCGCAGCAACTACGGCATCGACCGCACCTTCCGGGTCTTGATGGACCTGCTGACGGTGTGGTTCATGAAGCGGTTCCTGACCCGGCCGATGCATGTGTTCGGCTTCGCCGGCCTGCTGGCCCTGGGGGTGGGGCTGGCCATCGCCCTCTGGCTGGTGGGCGAGAAGCTGCTGCTGGGGGCCGACATCGGCAACCGTCCCCTGCTGCTGATGGCGGTGCTGGCGATCGTCAGTGGGGTGCAGCTGTTCAGTTTCGGGCTGCTGGCTGAGCTGCAGATGCGCACCTATCACGAAAGCCAGGGCCGGCCGATCTATCGGGTGCGGGCCACCCTGCGTGGCGGCCCCGGCTGAACTTTTATGTCGCCCCCTGCTTCCCTGAGAAGCCCGGCAGGAAGGGGTCCTTACAGTACCGGCGGTTCCTATTGGCCCAAGCCATGACTGGTGAATTTGCCGTTGCCTGGATGCCGTCCGTGCTGGTTCCCCTGGTGGGAATCCTCGGCGCAGCGGTGGCCATGGCCCTGCTGTTCAACGTGATCGAGGCGACCGACTGACGACCGGCCCAGGCCCCAGCGTCACTCGCCTCCCCTTCCGACGACCCCCCGATCCGCTCCCCCATGACCGTGACCCCCGTCGCCGACCCGACCGTCGGCAATCTGGCCACCCCCGTCAACAGCAGCTATTTCACCAAGGCCTTCCTGAACGCCCTGCCGGCGTACCGACCCTCCCTCTCGCCCAACCGTCGCGGCCTTGAGATTGGCATGGCCCACGGCTATCTCCTCTACGGACCCTTCGCTTACACCGGCCCCCTGCGCGCCACCGAGTTCGCCAGCACCGCCGGCCTGCTCGCCACCATCGGCCTGGTGTCGATCCTGACCATCTGCCTGTCGATCTACGGCACCGCCGGCAGCGGCCCCAACGTCCAGCCCCCCGACGCCACCATCGACAACCCGCCCGCCGACCTGTTCACCAAAGCCGGCTGGGCGGAATTCGCCAGTGGCTTCTGGCTGGGTGGCTGCGGCGGCGCCGCCTTTGCCTGGTTCCTCTGCAGCACCGCCATCCAATCCCCGCTGGCCAACATTGCCGGTGGTGTCTGGAGCGTCGGCTGAGTCCGTCGGTCCAGACACCACCGGCATGATCACCGGGATAGACCTCACGACCCTGCGGCTGCGGCGGCAGGGTTTTTTCATTGTCATTCCGTAGCTCCCACGTCGTCGCCCCCCTTGCTGGTCCAGGATTTCAGCGGCAGGGGTCACGGCGGCATGGACTGACTGGTGGGATGGCAGGACGGGTGGCCCTGCGGCCATGGCCTGAGGGAACCCGCACCAGCCAGCTGTCATCCAAAGGGCATCCCTGGAGACTTGACGAGACGCTCCGTGAAAAGGAAAAGACTCAATAATAGGGTCAATAAGGAACAAACAACAAAGGTGATTCTCAGAGACTTTGGAGACCCGGACGCACTGGAAGCGGCTGCGGACAGCACCACGAGCGGAACAAAGACAACGGCGAGATAACGTGGACTGATAAACCTCAGCAGCAGGGGAGGAAGCAGAGAAAGAAAAGCTGCTGCGCCAAGAAATCTCAGGCTAAGTTGTGTCGAGGACGGGAAGGCACCGAGGCGCAACGCCTGGAAGAAAGGTACCAGCATGAAACCCATCGTCTGCTAGACAGAAAAAAGGCTATAAGCTCCCGACAACAGCAAGAAGTCAAGATACTTTTTGGGGTATCGCAGCACCAAGTCAGTCACAGTCCGCGCACCAGGGAACATGGAACTCATAACATCCTGCCAATCCCACGAATTGGCGACAAGCGACTCAGAGCCCTGAGAGAATTGGTGAGGAGCAAAGATAAGCACATAGGACGAGGCAAAGGTTCGAAGCCCCTTGACCGTCCTGATCATGTCTATTCCATAAAGCTTGAACCCTGGGGCCATCAGCAACAGCAGCCAAGAGAGCATCCAAAAGGGAACCTGCCATTTCATACCATTCTTCCGGAAGTCCCACCAATACCAGACAGCCCCTACTCCGAGAGAACAAGCCAGCAACTGAATTTTGGAAAGGCCAAAAAGAACAAGCAAGCCAGACGAAATCAGCCGCGGCCACCCTAGGCGCACAGACAGGATGAACAGGACGAAGAACGCAGCTGCAATGATGTCGCTGGAGGGCTCCGCAAACTGAAGGGCCGAGCTGGCAATAATCGAGAAAGCCAGCGCCTGGAAGATCCAGTTCCTAATAAACAATAGGCAAAGAGAATAGGATGACAAAAGGAATAAAAGCGTTGCGATTCCTTTGGCATGCCAATTCAGGCTTTCCGCAGAGGGAGAAACAATCAACTTGTACAGGCCGATCAGCAAGCTTGCCGACACCCCTCCAGACCAATTAAATCTTGGATACTGAAACACCCAACCCGAAGGAAGTCGATAGAGACGCAGATCCGCCCTCGTTACAAAGGACTGATCCATGGGCCAATCCATTACTTGCCCGCTTTGGCTCAGGAGCCCAACAAACGAGACGACAATGGCAATGACAAGCAGTAGCGGTAAGAAGATTCTTCCAAAAGTCCCTGGATGTTCTTCAGGCTTGGATTGCATTACTATAGGGCAACTTCGGAATCCTAACAGGCTCAATTTCCACATCTCAGCGCCAAACCAGGGCCAGCCGGTGGCCGCTCACAGCCAGCCCTGCCGTGGGCGCACGAGCCTGACAGACCGCAACCCAGGAATCAGACGCTGTCCCACCCCGAAGCCGATGGGCTCAGTCGGCGTTCGCTTCAAACGATCTGGTTGAAGTTGAAGCCAATCACCAGATCATCAAAGTCGCGATCACCACCGCCAACCATGTCTTCCAGGCCAAAGAGGTTGGTGCCCAGCGTGCGGAAGTGGCTGAGGCCGTCGCTGTTGGCAGCGCCGAAGGCAAAGAAAGTGTTGCCATTCACCTGGGCGAAGGGCGCGAGGAAGGAGCCGCCGCTGATGGCTGAGAAGCTGCGGGAGGCCGTCTGGTCATCGGCGACGCTGAGGTTGCTGAGCGGAGCGATGAGGTTTGACGTGCGCAGGGCCTCGGTGGCATAGGAGCTGTCACCGGGCCTTAGACGGATGATGCCATCGGCTGCGAGCACGGTGCCTGCGGCATCGAGGGTGCGGTAGAAGCCGGCGCTGGAGTTGAAGTCGGCTTCCCGGCCCACCGTCACCGTGCCGCTGAGGTTATGGGCGGTGGTGAAGGCGCTGAGATCCAGCACCGGAGCCATGCCCTGGGCATGGCTGATCAGGGCGTTCAGGTTCGGATCGGCGGGCAAGACGCGGAGCGAGAAGGTGGTGCCGCTGCTGGAGCTGAAGTCCACCTGGCCGTTGGCGATGGTGCCGGGGTTGAGGAGACGGAAGCGGCTGTCGGAGAGGCTGGAGAGCTGCTCGAGGCTGGCGTCCACCACCTCGAAGAAGCGCAGGCTCTGGCCATTGATCAGCTGGAGGTCGCGATCGAAGGCATTGCCGGCCGGGAGGGTGACATCGGTGCTTTCGAGAGTGGAGACCAGGGTGCGGGCGCGGCTCCGCAGCCAGGAGAGATCGGAGAGCAGGGAATCAGCCCTGGCAACTTCTGAGGCATTGAGCACCACGTAGCCGATCTGGTTGGAGCTGGTGGGTCGGCTGCTGAGGCTGGCGCGCAGATTCACAGCCGCCGGTGCGGCATTGCTGGGGTCGCTGATCATGACAGTGCCGGAGCCTGCGTTGCTGAAGCGGAGATTGCTGAGATCAGCGAAGCCGGCGAAGGAGGGATCATCGATGATGCCGTTCTGCACGCCGTCTTTGTCGCCAAAGCCGCCGTCAACAAGACTGAGCGCGAAGAAATCGGCCGTGCCGTTGTTGTCGAGGTCGTAGAAGCGTGCGCCGGCGCCGGTGATGGGGTCATAGGTGAGGGGAGAAATGGCTCCTGCGCTGTTGACGCCGTAGAAAAGGAGCTTGCGATCGGCTCGCCGAGCACCGGCGGGATCGGTGAGCTGGGGCAAGAGGTCTGCCGCCACCAATTCGAGCAGGGCACCGAGGGATGCGCTGGTGCCTTGATCAACTGTGAGCTGGAAATCAAGACCCGATTGATTGGTCGTGACGCCGAGCGCGGCCAAGGTGGTGAGACCAGCGGCATTGATGCCGAGATCGGAGATGACTCTGAGCCTGGAGCCGGCAACGAGATCGGCGTTGTTGATGGTGACCGGAACTTCTGTGACCTCACCGGTGGGGAGGGTGATCGAAACGATGGCGCTGAAGGTATTGATTCCGGGGGGCTCGTTGACGTCGCTAAGGGCCAGGGAGAAGGCAGCCGCTACCGGCGTGCTGCCCGGTAGGGCTGGATCGCTGGCGGAAACTGTGACGGAGTAAGCAGCCTTGGTCTCGAAGTCGAGGACAGTTCCGGCCTTGAGGAAGAGCTGGGTGCCGATCACCTCGAAGCTGGCGGCATCAGCACCGGCGAGTGTGATGGTGTTGGTGCCGAGGGCGTCATCGGTGATAGCGATGTCGGCAACTTTGATGCGAGAAGAGGTGCTGGTGTTTTCAGCCAGGGAGGTGGGGCTGTTGGTGAGAACTAGTGCCGTGGGGGGCTCGTTGACGTCGCTAAGGGCCAGGGAGAAGGCAGCCGCTACCGGCGTGCTGCCCGGTAGGGCTGGATCGCTGGCGGAAAGTGTGACGGAGTAAGCAGCCTTGGTCTCGAAGTCGAGGACAGTTCCGGCCTTGAGGAAGAGCTGGGTGCCGATCACCTCGAAGCTGGCGGCATCAGCACCGGCGAGTGTGATGGTGTTGGTGCCGAGGGCGTCATCGGTGATAGCGATGTCGGCAACTTTGATGCGAGAAGAGGTGCTGGTGTTTTCAGCCAGGGAGGTGGGGCTGTTGGTGAGAACTAGTGCCGTGGGGGCGGAATTGAGTGTGAGTTGCGCAGTGAAGCTTGAGACGGCTTTGCCGTCACTGAATCCCAGCAGCAGGGTGGTGCTGGCCAGCTGATCTTCTGTGACGCCGACGGGAACTGATGCCGTCAGAACGGTGCCGCTCGTGCTGATCCAGCTGGGCCCTTCTAGCTTTAGGAGCTGCAGGGAGTCACCATCTAGATCGGAGCCAAAGGGACTCAGGCCTTTGCTGACTTCAATGCCGCTCTTCAGGCTGATGACGACGGGCGTGCCGCTGAGTTGGGGTGCGGCGTTGATCGCCACATTCAGCCCTTGCAGCTGCTGGCGCACCGCAGCCCAATCGCCGGTGGGGGCTACCCCGTCGATCAGTAGTTCGTCGATGCCTGGCTCGTAGTCAAGAATCTGTAGCGAGCCGGTACTGCCTGGATTAGAAGAATCGATCAGGAAGCTGTCGCGCTCTTGGTCGACTAAGGCTGTGAAGGGGGACAGGCCAAAGGTTGCTGCGCCCGATAACAATTGACCGCCAATGATTTGATCATTAGTTGGGCGCAGGAACAGCCGGTCGGCGCCGATCCCACCCACCAGCCGGTTGTCGCCTTGGCTGTCGGTGTTGAACAGCTCGTCGTTGCCGGCAGACCCATCGATCAGTGAGCCGACCCCGGCGAAGATGCGCTCGCCCGCCTCCGAGCCGAGCACCGTCACGTCGGCTAGCTGAACACTGGCCCGGGGCAGGGTGGCGAAAGCGGCAGGGTTGAGCAGGGTCTGGCCGCCGGCGCTGTCGGTCGCTAGGCCGAACACCAGATCCAGCTCACTCCAGCCCTGCTGCCAGTTGATCTGCGGCGTGGCCTGGGGTGTGATGCTGAGGCTCAAGTCGCTGCCAGCTACCACGGTCTCACTGGCCCACTGGGGAAGACCGGAGAAGGAATTAAGCCCATTGAGGAACTGGAAGCTGCCGATCGCCTCCTCCTTGCTAACCGTGAGATCGAGGAAACCGCGGCGGTTGAGATCGGCATACTTCAGCCCGCTTACATAACCACTGAAGAGGCCATCGAGGCCATCCACGGCAGGGTATTTGGCACGGATGTAAGCATCAGCGCCGGGAAGGTATTTCTCGAGACCCGGGGAAGTGACACCTGGTATGGCAAATTCAATACCGGCCCCCGTGCCGAGTACACCGGCCCAGGCGTTGTGGGTGTCGCCGGCGAGGCTGATCAGCCGCTTGCCTAGGGCTAAGGCGCTTTGCAGGATCGTCTCCCGCTCTACGCCGTAGCCATCCCAGGCATCGAGGTTGTAAGGGATCTTGCCGGCCTCGGCGAACAGGGCCTGCTCCTGGGGCGTGAGATCGGAGAAGGGGGTGCCGGTGGCGAGTTTTTGCAGCGGCGCGGCGTACTTGTCGAGCAGTGAGGGATCGCCGGGGTTGAGCAGCAGCTCCGCCGGCACGGCCATGATCTGCATCAGGGTCTGTTGGCCGAGCACCTGCCAGGCGGCGCTGGAGCTCGCCAGCTGCTGCTGCAGCCAGGCCAGTTGGGTGTCGCCGATCATGTCGCGGCTCGGATCGCCCCAGGCCTGCTGCACCGTGGCGAACACCAGCTCCTGGGTGACAGCGGGCGCTAGAGCAGCAGCAAAGGCTGGGATGGCTCCGGGATCGGTTGGGGCGGTGAGGCCGAGCTGGGCGGCATAGGCAGCCACCAGGGCGGAATCGGTCAGAATCGCGCCGATGCGCGCCTGCACCGCCGCCGCATCCGGATAGGCCAACTGCTCATCCCGGGCCGTCAGGCGGGTTTCGAGCATGTGCAGCGACAGCACATCGCCGAAATTGAAGGAGCGGTAGGCCTGGGTGAGCGGCGAGAGGGCGGTGGCATCGTCGCTGGCCTGGCGTTGGCCGGGCTCGCGGATTGGCAGCCACTCGTAGTAGGCCTTGAGGGCGGCATCGCAGCGGGCAATCCAGTCGCCTTCCGTCTCGCTCTGGTGGTTCTCGGCTCCGCCGCTCCAGCTGTTGTTGGCGGTTTCGTGGTCGTCCCAACCGGCGATCAGCGGCGCGACGGCGCGCAGGTTCTGCAGGTTGACGTCGGTGTGGTACTGGGCGTAGCGCTGGCGGTAGTCGTCGAGGCTGATGATCTCGCGGTTCGGCAGGAAGCCTCGGTCTGCGGCCGCATCCTCGGCGGCCCCATAGCCACCGGGACCATATTCATAGATGTAATCGCCCAGATGCAGTAAGGCGTCGTAGGCGTTGACCGCATGGATCTCAGCAGCGCGGCCGTAGGCGGCGAACTGGTCGGCGGCGGGGAAATTGGCGCACGAGAACACCGCCAGCCGCACCGGATCGCTGCCCACCGGCAGGGTTTTGGTCTGCCCCAGCATCGACACCACTTCGCCGGCGCGGAAGCGGTAGTAGTAGGTGGTGTCGGCGGTGAGGCCTTCTGCTGCCACCTTGACGGTCCAGTCGCGAGCGGCACTGGTGCTGAACGAACCGCTGTCAACGAGTGATTCAGCGTTGAAATCGGCAGTTCTGGCAACCTCCCACCGCACATCCACCAGGCCGGCGAAGTCTGTGGGTGGGGTGATGCGGGTCCAGAGGATCACCGAATCGGCGTAGGGATCGCCGGAAGCGACGCCATGGCCGAAGGCGAGCCCGCCGGACACGGCACGGCCCAGATCCAGATCGAGTATTAGGGGATCGTGGTCAGAGGTGCGGTAGGGATCGGCGGCGAAGAAGTCGCGCACCGCAGCGTTGCCATTGTTGTTGGAATCGCGGTTGTAGTCGCGGAAAGCTCCTTCAGCGGCATTAATTGCCCAGTCGGTTGCGGCGGTGGCTTGGGGCACCAGTGAGGCGGATATCAGCAGGTGATCCAGCGCCCCGCTCATATCGACTGGATTGAAGAAGGCGTAGCTCGATGGCGGCTCGGCGGTGAAGCTGGGCAGGGCATTGCGATAGCCAGCGTCCTCGAACACCCTGATTGGATCTTCCTTGGCGTAGGCATTGATATCCCCGAGCACCACCCAGTCGGGATCGCTGCTGCCGGTGGGATCGCTGTTGATCCACTCCAGCAACCTGGCAGCAGCCGCGGTGCGGGTGGCGTTGTAGGCCGCCTGACCGTCCTGCTGGTCGAGATCGGGGCCGGTGGCATCGGTCCCTCCCTTCGACTTGAGGTGGTTGACCACCACATTTACCGTTTCGCCGCTGGCCAGCTCGCGGAAGGTTTGGGCCAGGGCCGGGCGGTTTTTCGGCGTGCCGCTGGCTAGGGGATCGGTGAAGGCGGCCTCCGCCAGCACCTGGGCGGCGCCGCTTGGGGCCACCGCCAGGTTGTTGTAGATCAGCCCCACCTTGATGGCGTCGCTGCCGATCAGACCGGTGGGTATAAAGCTGTAGGCGCGGCCGGAGGCCTCGGCCTGGGCGCCATTGAGCCTGGCCACGATCTCGGCCAGGGTGGCATCGGTGGCGTCGTTCTCCAGCTCCATCAGGCCGATCACATCGGCCTGGAGGCCGTCGAGGGCTGCGGTGAGCTTGGTGAGTTGGCGCTCCAGTTCCTCGGGGGTGTCGGCGCCGCGGGGATCTAGGCCCGTGGCCGTGGTCGCACCTGGGGCGTCGACGGTAGTGAAGGTGTTGAGCACGTTGAAGCAGGCCAGCCGCAGTTGACCAGGGGCCGCTGGCGTGGCTGCTGCCGGCCTGGGGTTTTCGGTGGTGAAGCTGGGCAGCGCTGTCGGGTGGAGCCGGTATTTGTTGAAGCCGTAGGCGAGCACTCCTTCCAGGTCGCCGACGGTGTCACCGCGGCGCAGCAGCTGATCACGAACGGGTGCGGCGTCGGTAGCAGCTGAGGCCTGGCGGTAACTGCTGTTGCTGCCGTCATCAAGCACCAGTTCCCGCAGGGCGGTGGCTTGCTCGGCGGCGTAGGCCGCAGGCCCAGGCTGCATCACATTGGTGGGCTGGAGAGGCAGGCCGCCGGCGCTGAGTTCGATTTCTCCGAAGCGGAATTGGCCGTAGAGGCCGTTCACGGAGAGGGTTTCGGGGAAGCGCACCCACATGCCCTCGTAGGGCTCCAGGTCGAGCGCTGTGCTGCGCTGGGCCAGCAGGTTTGGAATCTCTACCGGGCGGGTATCCGCCAGCCGGCCTTGGGCTTCCACCGAGAGGGCCTGGACGGTGCTGAGGAAGGTATAGCCAAAGCTCTCGCTCACCAGGCCGCTCACCAGCACCCGGTCGCCCAGTTGCACGTCGACGTTGCTGCCTGTGAGGGGGTAGGCCACATAGAGGCCTTCGGAGGAGAGAGTGGTGTTGTCCCAGTCGCTGATTTCTTCCTGCAGGAAGAAGCCTCCTAGCTCGCCGCTGAGCTGGAAGTCGCCCACCACAACCGCTTGCACGGTGACGCTCTGGCCCACCAATGGACTGGCGCTGCCGCTGCCCTGCACCGCCGAGATCAGGCTGATGCGGTCGTTGTCGAGAATGGTGATCTCGGCCAGGGCGCCGGAGGCAGCCAGGGCGTAGCCCGGCGGTGCGGCGATCTCCATGGCCAGGATTTCGCTGCCTTCGTCGAGATCGTCGTCACGCACCTCGATCGCCAGGTCGATGCTGGCGCTGCCGGCCGGGATCACCACCGAGGCGGGCAGGGGCGTGGTGAGGTCTTCGTTGGTGGCTAGGCCCGCGCCGCTGCGCAGGCTGATCGGCACCGTGAGCGCTTCAATTGTGCTGCCGGTGCGGCTGATTCGCACGCTGGCGGCGCCCCCGGATTCGCTGGCCTGAGCCACGATCGCTTGGATCGACAGCTCCGGCAGGGCGGGGAGCTGGGGGATGGCGATCGCCAGGTCGTCGATCGCCAGGCCGTGGTCGCTACCGGGGTCGTTGACTTCCGTCCAGCGCAGCCAGAACGTGGCGGCTTCGGCCCAAGGGGTGGCGGTGAGGTCGATCGTGCCGCCACGGTCCTCCACCCTGCCGGTGGTGTTTCCATCCACAGCGGCAGCTGTGCCTGTGGCAACGGGGGAGGCCCAGTTGAAGTCGCCGCCCGGTGCCACCCAGGAGGTCACCTGATCAAAGCTGGCGCCGTAGCCGTATTCCAGCACCATCGTCTGGGCGGAAGCATTGCCGCCGTTGCGCCATTGCTCGCCGTTGAAGGAGACGTTGAGGCTGCTGATGGAGCTGCCGCTGGTGTTGCTGAGGGCCAGGGCAAACCAGCCGGCCACGCTGCCGCTGGCTGGAGAGCCGAAATAACCGCCCGCGGAACCGACACCACCAAGGGCCCGATCGCTGCCGCCACTGGTTCCGTAGCTCAGGAAGGCGCCGGTATTGGCTGCACCCGTATCGGCGTTGTAGCTACTGATCGCAACAGGAGAAGCGGCAGGCTGGCGGAACAGAAACCAGCCCGGCAGGGTCTGATCGTTGGTCCAGGCGTTGCCGCTTCCGGATGCTGCCAGGGTGTCGAAGGACTGGCTGTAGCTACCTGAGAACGAAGCGGCCATGGTCTGGGGTGGTGAACGTGCTGGATCAAAGTGGTGATCCCGTGAGCCGAGAGGCAAACGAGAAAAGCCGACCGCCCCCGGAGGAGGCGATCGGCATCAGAGAACAATCAGGCGAAGACGAAGTTGGCCTGATTGTTGAGAGCGGCGGCGCTCACACCGGTGAAATGACCGATGCTGGTGCCGGACACGTTGAGCAAGCTGTCGGCGCCCATCTGGGTGACACTGAGGTCGGAGAAGCTGGCACCGCGCAGGCCAACCAGGTCTTCACCGGCCTTGAAGTCCATCACGAACTGCTTGGCGGCGGGCAGGTCGCCAGGGCCGCTCACCAGCCAGAACTGGTCGCTGCCGGCACCACCACTGAGGTAGTTGGTGCCAGCACCATCGAGGATGGTGAACACGTCGTTGCCCTCGCCACCGAGCGCCCGGTTACCGGAGCTACCGATCACGAAGTCGTCGTCGCCGCCCATGCCGCTGAGGCGGTTGCCGTTGCCGGCGATGGCCCAGATCTGGTCGCTGTCGCTGCCGCCGGTGATCACGTCGCGAGTGCCGGCAATCACGGTATTGGCACCGGAGCCGGTGAACACCTGGTTCTCGAAGCCATCGCTGAGGGCCACATCCACCTCGTCGTCACCAGCGCCGGTGAAAATGGTGTTGCCGATCAGGGTCAGACCTTCGAGATCGCCGGGCTGAAGCAGCGTGTCGTTGCCGCTGGTGCCGACAACCGGCTTGGGAGCAATGGTGGGCAGATCGAGGCTGAATTGGAAGATCTGGCCGCCGTAATCAGACTTTGTGGCTTCCACCGCACCGGCGGATTCAGCGGGTTGCTGTACCACACCAATGAACACGTGCTCCGACAGTGGTCGGCTTTGCTCAACGGTCTGGATGCCGTTGCCCGCCAGTTCCTCCTGGGTGTAGAAGGAGCCATCAGCCTTGCGGGCCACGAGGGCGGTGGTGTTCCAGGTTCCGGAGAATTCCGAGCCCCTGGCGGTCTCAAACGTTTCGCCGTACGCAGATGCACCGGCTAGGCCGCGGGGATTCTTGGTGCCGCCGGCCTGGGCCAAGAAGTAGCCGGTTCCTTCGGGCTCCACGCTGAGCGTTTCTGGGTCAATCACCAGGGCGAACTTGCGCTCGCCATAGTCGTTGCCGGAGTCTTCGTCAACGATCAGCACATCGGCATCGGACGACTTGATCCAGATCAAGCCATCCGGATCGTTCATTTTCCGGTTCTTGAGCTCGATGTGCTGCTCGGCGGTGGCACCATCAGGGTTGCCGGTGGCGTCGTAGTGCCCCACACCCTTGTCACCCACATCGAGGGTGAGGGCGCCGTCAACGGCGGCCAGGATTCGGGTGACATCGGCTGAGAGGTAATCGGGCAGGCCGTTGCCATCTAGGTCGTTGCTGGTCAGCTCCTCGGTGATGCTGGCGAACTCAATGCCGAGCAGGCCGCCGGTGCGGGTGTGGTTCTGGATGTAACGCGAGCGGGTGGTATCGGGATCAACGGCCGGATGCTCGACTTTGGTGTCGCTGTTGAAGTAGGTGTAACCGACGGGCTGTTCGTTTAGCTCGGCTACTCCTCCAACGAGGTCGCCATCCTTGGCCCAGAGGAAGACTTCGGTGTCTTTAACGGCTTCGGGTGTATCGAAGCCATCCCAGCGGTAGCTGGTGGGGTAGTAGCGGGCCGTGAATTGATCAGGGGCCGATGCATTCTGCAGATAGGCATCAAGCATCTTGGTGTCGGCATCCACTGCGGTGATACCGAGCTGCGCATAGGTGGCGGCGGTGGCAGCCATGCCATAGAGCTGGCCATACAGCAGGCCGTTGCTACCCAGGAAGCGGTCGCGCTCGCTGAGATTGGGGTCGTCCAGATTGAGGGAATTGCCCGAAGCGTCGTAACCCTTGCGGCCTACATATACCTTCAGGGGGGCAGGGTTGATGTCGTGGTTGTATCCAGCGGCCACCACCACCACATAGTCCTCATGGCCAGGATTGATCGGCATCAACTTCTCGTAGCCAGCCTGGCCAAGCGCCGGCACCGTGTAAGCCACCTCGTTCTTGAGATCCACCACCATGGAGGCCAGGCCCATGGTGCCGTTGGCCACATCAAATCCCTTGAGCGGACCGGCGCCATCCGGATCAGCGAACATTCTGGCGCCGATGTTCCACTCTTCGCCCATCAACCAGACATCGTCGCTGAAGCCGACACCGGCACCGTATTTGTTGGCAGGCTCGTACCACGCTCCGCAGAAGGAGTGAAAGAAGAAGTCTCCTTCGGTCAGCTGCCTATCGGGGAGGAACTCAACAATGGTGCCGTCTGGATTGGTTTGGTTCCCCCATTTGCCGGCAAGATCGAGTGGATCGCTTGTTTTGGCGGTGACGACCTCGCCGAAGACGTTGTAGACAGTGTTGAAGAGGTGGCCTGAGCCCAAAACCATGTCGCTGGCTGGGCTGTCATTGTTGAGGAAGTCGGCAAACTTGCTGCGCTCGTAATCAATGTAGTGAACATGTGAGCCGGTGAACTTCACACCGCTCTCCATCTGCCAGCCATACGTCTCATTCGACATCGTGGCGTAGGACTCGGACTGGTAAACGACGCGAACTGTGTCGCTGTCCTTGAGCCAGGCTGCATTGCCATCGGGATAGCCCGTCAGTGCCTGATTTGTAACTGGGTCAACTTCACCAACTGTGGCAATCGGCTTGAAGTTGGCGTAGGGGAATGCTGTATCGCCGCTTTGACCATCCAGTAATTCTGATGGCTCATTAGCAGAACTTGCTTCTGGGATCAGTGCCGTGGTCTGGCCGATCGTTTTGATCAGAGTCATGGTGCGTGAGGAGGTTAAAGAATGGATGTGGCCGGAATCGATCAACGATCCGATGTGGCTGGACTACCGATGTTTAATTTCTTGACTAAGAACTCTTTTGGGCGGGCGGCAGTCTTATGGCAAAGAGATGATTACCGCTGGTATTATTATAATCTTGACGACCCGAAGCTGCCGTGCCAAGGAATTCCTCAGAGTGTGTTCCTGGCTGCATCAGAGAGCAATCAGGCGAAGACGAAGTTGGCCTGATTGTTGAGAGCGGCGGCGCTCACACCGGTGAAATGACCGATGCTGGTGCCGGACACGTTGAGCAAGCTGTCGGCGCCCATCTGGGTGAAACTGAGGTCGGAGAAGCTGGCACCGCGCAGGCCAACCAGGTCTTCACCGGCCTTGAAGTCCATCACGAACTGCTTGGCGGCGGGCAGGTCGCCAGGGCCGCTCACCAGCCAGAACTGGTCGCTGCCGGCACCACCATTGAGGTAGTTGGTGCCAGCACCATCGAGGATGGTGAACACGTCGTTGCCCTCGCCACCGAACGCCCGGTTACCGGAGCTACCGATCACGAAGTCGTCGTCGCCGCCCATGCCACTGAGGCGGTTGCCGTTGCCGGCGATGGCCCAGATCTGGTCGCTGTCGCTGCCGCCGGTGATCACGTCGCGAGTGCCGGCGTAGACGGTGTTGGCACCGGAGCCGGTGAAGATCGTGTTGTCACCACCGCCAGTGAGAGCAACGTCGATCTCGTCGTTACCGGCACCGGTGAACACCGTGTCGAGACGGCCGTCGAAGCCGGGGATGGTGGAGGCGCCCGGCAGGGTGGTGTCGTCACCGCTGGTGCCGACCCGCACCGGATCAATCACCGCATCGCTGCGCACCGCCAGGTTCTGCAGGCGGGTATCGAGCGCCTGGGTTGTGTCTGCCTCGTCGTAGGGGTTGGTGGGGGAGTGGTTGGCGGCCAGGAATTCGGCCAGGGCGTCCTGCTCGGAGCCGTCGGCGGCGAAGGTGGCGACGCCCGTGCGGGGTGCGGCGAGTTCGTCTGTGAGGTCCACTCGGTCGGGGCTGGTGAGGCTGGTGAAGGGGTAGCCGTCTCCGCCTCCGGCCAGGAAGTTGAGCGTCACCATGCGGATAGATCGGGCCGGATCGCCCACTACCGCACCGCCGCGCACCACGATGTCAAGATCGTTGCCGGCGTCGTCCTGGATCGCCAGGGTCTGCACCCGTGCGCCAGCAGGAAGGCTGAGGTCGTAGCTGAAGGCCATGCCTCCCACCTGGGGGAAGCGGCCGCCGCCGGCGCCGGCGGCGACGCCGAACTCGATCAGCTCCTTCAGTTCGGTCGCGGTGACGCTAACCAGCGATAGGCCGTTGTTGAAGCTGAGGGCATTAGCGATGTCGTTGCGGGAGATGCCGCCCTCCGGCTTCACCTCGTTGCCCTGGGCGTCGAACACGGCCGCGGTGGGTAGCAGGTCGGGCTTGCCATCCACCGAGCCAGTGGGAATCACCGACTGTCCTATGGAGTTGCGGATGCCGCCGCCGTTCTTTAGCGACACCATCACCGTCGCGTCGATCGAGCGGGCGTAGGCCAGGTTGGCATCGGCGGTGAGGTTGCCGAGGTTGGTTTCTTCGCTGCGCACACCGGGGTTGCGGTTGCCGTTGAGGAACACGTCGCTGACGCCGAACCACTCCGATTCCTGGGCGACGATCACCTCGCGCAACGTGTCGGCCACCTCCTGCACGCGGGCATCGATGAACTTTTCGGCATCGAGGGCTGCCAGGCCGGCGGCATCGGTGCGGTAAGCGCCGCTGACCGTGGCGTCGTAGCTGCCGGGGATGATGACGCCGGCGGCATCGAATTCGAGCACCAGGCGGCCCAGGTACTTGTAGTTGCCGTCGGTGTTCACCACCGCCACCGGCTTGCCGTCGGCGTCGGTCTTGATGATCGGGTAAGGGCCCTGAACGCTGTCGCCGGGCCGGGCGGTGTCGTTGCTGTCGAACAGGCGGGTGTTGGAGCCACCGCCGGCGATGATGTCCACATGACGCAGGCGCTCGGCCAGGGCCTGCTCGATGTTGAGCTGCTGCATGTGGGCCAGCAGGATCACCTTGTTGAGCCCAGGGTTGGCAGCGAGCAGGGCATCCACATCGGCCTGGATCACTGCGGCCAGGGCATCCAGCTCGGCTGGAGTGGGGCTGCCGCTGAAGGGTGCAGGGGAAATGCCCACCTTGCCGGGGCTGGAGATGGTTTTCAGCCAGGGGGTGGTGGCGCCCACCACACCCACCTTTTCGCCGTTGAGGTTGAACACCACGCTGGCGGTGATGCTGTTGGGCTTCGGCGCTTGGCCATCGGGCACCACCAGGCCGGCCAGGTTGGGTTCGGTGGCGAAGTTGAGGTTGCCGCTGAGGTAGGGGAAGGCAGTGCCGGGGTAGCCGCTGGCGCTGCTGATCAGATCCTTCAGCACGCTCGTGGTTTGGTCGAACTCGTGGTTGCCGAAGGCGATCGCCTGCACCCCAAGGGCGTTCTGAATCAGCACGTCGCCGCGGCCAAATCCCTGGAGATTCCCGTCCTGATCTATGTAGCCGTAAGCCGGGGCAGAGGCGCCGTAGAACAGACCCGGGATCCAGGCATCGCCGCTGGAGAGGGTGAGGGTGTTAACGAAGCCGGGGATGCCGTCCAGGTCGATGTCCTGGGCGCGCAGGGCATGGAGCACCCCAGAGAGGCGGGGGGCATCGTCGAGGGAGCTGAGGTTGCCTTCCTGATCCGAGAGGTGGAAGAGCTGCAGCTTGAAGGCGCTGCCCGCCGCCAGCGCTTCAGCAGTGGTGATGCTCACCACATCATTGCCCTCGCTGCTGGCGACTACACCAGCTGGCTCGCCGGCCTCACTGCTCAGGAAGGTGATGCCCTCAATCCGGTTGGAGCCGGGGAACACCAGCGGATCGACAGCCACCACGTTGTAAGGGTCGGTGACGTCAAACACCGCCGCCACGCTGGTGGTGGTGCGCTCCAGGGCCACGAAGGCATACGTGCGGCCGGCGACGGTGGCGATCTCCACCATTTCGGGCTCGGTGCCCTTGTCGTCGTCGCGGTTGCTGGCCATCAGGCCGAGGCTGTTGGCCAGATCCTCTAGAGCGTCGCTGGAATCGAACACCACGTTGCCCTTGTCGTCGTAGATGCGCAGGGAGCGGGAGCCGATGCTGAAGGCTTTGTCGATCAGCCCATCGCCGTTGATGTCGCCGTAGTCGTTCAGAAGATTCAGCCGGGTGCTGTTGAAGCCGGTGGCCGCGTTGAAGGCGGCGTTGAGAGCACTGACGCCAGGGTGATCGGGGAAGGCGGTGCCGTTGATCTGTGCGCTGTCGCTGGCACGGGTGAGGTCGTAGAACACGTTGCCCTTGTCGGGTTCGTATTCGCGCGAGTCGCCTTCGCCCACCGCCAGCAGGAACTGGCGCCCCTGCCCATCGGTGTAGGTGGCAATGCCATCCGGCATGGTGAGGCCCCACACCGGCAGACCGCTGATCGGCAGGTAGCGGTTGCCGCCGCTGGAGCTGCCGTTCACGTCCCGGTCGGAGCTGTCGAAGCCGGCGCCATCGAAGCTCACCACGGTGAAGGTGTTGCCGCTGGCGCCTTCGGTGCCGAAGTCGTTGTCGTAGTTGACCACCAGCGCGCCGTCGTCGCGGATGGTTAAGCCTTCTGGTTTGTCGTAGGCGGTGGTGCCGCCGATCGAGGGCAGGTTGAACAGTTCGATCTTGTGGGCCAGGCGGATGCCAGCGGCGGCAAGGGAATCGGCGCTGGAGGTGCTGAACACGCCATCAACCAGGACGCGGAGGTTGTTGAGCAGCTCGGGGCTGACCACACCGATCGCCGCCTGCCAGCCGCCCGTGCTGGTGAGGGGCAGGGTGTCGGTGGCACCGCGCAGGTCCACTTCGAACACATGCTTGAAGCCGGTGAGGCTGCGGCTGCTGTCGCGCTCGATCACCAGGAACACGCCGCGAGCGGCGTCGAAGGCCACATCGCCGATCTTGTCTTGACCGTTGCGGCCGCTGAGCAGGTAGAGGTGCTCCTTCACCGCTGCGCCGGTGGCTGGGTTAATCGCCAGGATGCGGGTGAGCTCGGAGCGGCTGCGGCCTTCGGTGACGCCGTCGCCGTTGGCATCCACATCCAGCGGGCTCTGCATAAAGGCGTAAAGCAGCCCGTCGGTGGGGTTGAAGGCCATGCCCTCGATGCCACGGTTGCTCCAGCGATTGCCGTAAACGGCTGGCAGGCTGTCGATCGTTTCGGCGCCGATCGGCGTGGCACCACCCACGTTGTGCTGGGCGGCGAGCTGGGCTTTCTGGCCGGCGGGGATGAAGCGCTGAATCAGGTTGCCGGTGTTGAAGTCGAACAGGCCGATCTGGCCGCGATATTCATCGCCGACAGCGAAGACTTTGCGCTGTTGGCCGCCGATGCTGATGTCGAATACCGAAACGGTTTCTGAGTCGATACCGAACGGGTCGTAGGCGAGAGGTGCGTTGTTCTGGTCGACGGGAATATCATCTTTGCTGGCCAGCTGCGGCAAGCCGGTTAGAGGAGTGCCGTCGGCTCGGTTGAGGCCGATCCGATCGAGCTCGAGGATGGCGCCGGTGGCGCGGTTCATGCCCAGCTTGTAGATGCTGGGCTGGAAATCTGGGTCTAGGAACTGGCGTTTGCCAGCCACGATGTCGCCGTTTGGTCCGCGATCGGTGATTGAGAAGTAGATATCGAGTTCTGTACCATCCACCGTCTCCTTGCCGGAGAAGAACAGTCCCGACAGGCCTCCGGCCAGCACACCAGCTGGTTGCTTGGCTGCGCCGGCGGCGTACTCCAGCTCGTAGTTGAAGTTTTCAGCGCTGGCCACGCCCCGGCTCCAGTCCTTGATGCCGGCCGAGAAGATCTCCTTGACCACGGGCTCAGCGCCGCTGAGGTCCACCACGGCGAAGGCATTGTTCTCCTGCAGGGAGATCCAGGCCGTCTTGCCATCGGCGCTGATGGCGATCGCCTCGGGCTCGATGTCCTGAGCCACGGTGGTGGTGACACCTAGCCGCTGGCCGATGCGGATGCCGCGGTTGATCAGCTCTTCACGGCGGTTTTCCCAAGCGCCGAAGCCGATGGTTTGCACGTCGCTCTGAGCCGGTGGCACCGGCGTTGCGGCCAGGTAGCCGCGGGTGTCGATCACCGAGATAGAGCCTTCGGGATCGATGGTGTAAAGCGGATCGGGCTCGCCCTCATTGGTGACGAGCAGCTTGCTGCCGTCGCCGTTGAACTTCACCATGTCGGGTAGGGGGCCGACGCTCACGGTGCTGAGGTAAACGGGCAGTGCCGGGTTGCTCAGGTCGTAGAACTGCACAAAGCCGGGGTCCGTCTTGACCGCGTTCTGCACCGCAACGGCGAGCAGGTTTCCGAATACCGCTGCGCTCTGGAGGGTTTCAGCGTTGCCGGTGGAGGTGGCTCGTGCAACAGCAAGCGGGCTGGCAGGATTGCGCAGATCGGAAACAACAATTGCTCCGGATCCACCACCGACGGTGTAGAGGAAACCACTCGTTGGGTTGTAGGCAGATATTTCAGCGTTGGCCTCAAGACTCCCCAGAGAAATCACTCCATTTGTCGCTTGGACGAAGGGATCCAGTGCGGAAAAGGTGAGGGCCATTGAAATCAGCTGCATTCAGCCTAAACCTGACAGCAGCGGCCTCAAACCAGGTTAAGCTCTGACAAATTCATGTTGAAGAGATGGGGGTCATTCGCTGCCCCGCTACGTGACCAGGTATTCGGGACGACGTTGGTTTTCGTGGCTGCAGGGTCCGTTTGAAGCTCGTGCCGGTGGGCACGATGGCAAGACCTATGGCGTCCTTCAGTAATCAGAACGTAAAGGTGTCAGGTCTTCGATCGTCAGCTCAATGGCGCGCTCAGGCGCGTTGAGTCGCGTGGCCTGGGAATTGAGTGGGTGCCGAGGAGCCGTCGGCGATTTCCCTGCAGAAATCAGCCCTCCTGAACAAGCGCACCGGCGCTCCACCCAACCCCATCCCTTTGCATTGCAGGTCTGACACCGCTGCACGGGGCATCGCTGCTGCACCGGCCCTCAAGCGCCAGGAAGCGCGCTAAGGGTTGGGCCTAGAACCTGACGCCCCCGATGCCGCCTGTGCCCGCACCAGCCCACGCCCTGCCAGCGGCTGATGTGCTGACGGCCCTGCAGAGCGATGCCATGAGCGGCCTGAGCGAGGCGGAAGCCAAGCGCCGGCTCCATGCCCATGGCACCAACACCCTCACCATCCGAGGCGGCAAGCCTGGCTGGCTGAAGTTTCTGCTCCAGTTCAACAATCCCCTGTTGATCACCTTGCTGGTGGTGGGGGCCGTGAAGGCGCTGCTGGGTCACCCCCGCGATGCCCTGGTGATCTGGAGCGTCACGGTGATCAATGCCGTGATCGGCTTCGTGCAGGAGAGCAAGGCCGAGAACGCCATCGCCGCCCTGGCGCGGTCGGTGCGCACCGAGGTGGAGGTGGTGCGCGGTGGCGTACGCCAGCGCCTGGCGTCGGAGCAATTGGTGCCGGGCGATCTGGTGCAGCTGGAGGCTGGGGCGCGGGTGCCGGCCGATCTGCGGTTGCTGGAAACGCGCCACCTGCAGACCGATGAATCGGCCCTCACCGGGGAATCGCTGCCGGTGCATAAGGGCACAACCGCCGTGGAGGCGTCAGCCCCCCTGGCGGAGCGGATCGGCATGGCCTATGCGGGCAGTTACGTGACAACCGGTCAGGGCCTGGGGCTGGTGGTGGCCACGGGTGATGGCACCGAGGTGGGCACCATCTCCACCTCCCTGCAGGAGCAGGTGGATCTCACCACCCCGCTCACGCGCAAGTTCGGCCGCTTCAGTCGCAGCTTGCTGCAGGTGATCCTGGTGCTGGCCGGACTCACATTCCTGGTGGGGCTGGCGCGGGGGCGCGGCGCCGATGAGATGTTTGATGGGGCCGTGGCCCTGGCGGTGGGAGCGATCCCGGAAGAGTTGCCGGCGATCGTCACGATCACCCTGGCCATCGGCGTGAATCGCATGGCCAGGCGGCGGGCCATCATCCGCAAGCTGCCGGCCGTCGAAACCCTGGGCAGCACCACCGTCATCTGCTCCGACAAGACCGGCACCCTCACCCAGAACCGGATGACCGTGCAGCACCTCTACGGGGGCGGCCAATCGGTGGCGATCGAGGATCTCTGGCCTGGGAATGGCCTGTCCGGTCCATCGAATGCGGCCCTGCAGGAAACCCTGCTGGCGGGCCTGCTCTGCAACGACGCCCGACCCAGCAGCCGTGAGGGGATGGTGGGGGATCCCACCGAAACGGCCCTGCTGGTGGCGGCTGACGCGGCCGGGATCGACCGCCAGGACGCTCTGGATCGCCATCCACGCCGCGATGCCATTCCGTTTGCTTCGGAACAGCAGTTCATGGCCACCCTGCACGGCAGCGAGCGCATCCTGGTGAAAGGCTCGGTGGAGGCCGTGCTGGATCGCTGCAGCCGGCAGCTGGATTCCCTGGGCCAGCCCGAACCACTCGACCGAGAGGCCATCGAAGCGGCCGTAGGGGCGATGGCGGCCAGCGGGGAACGGGTGCTGGCCTTTGCCATTGGCCAGGCCGAGGCCTCCCAGCACCAGTTGGAGCACCACCATGTGGCCGCAGATCTGGATTTCCTCGGTCTGCAGGGGATGCTGGATCCACCGCGCCCCGAGGCGATCCGGGCCGTGGCGGCCTGCCAGGCGGCGGGCATCACGGTAAAGATGATCACCGGCGACCACCTGGAAACCGCCCGTGCCATCGCCCGCGAGATGGGCATCGGGCGCGCTCCGGTCGGCACCGGTGAGGAGCTGGCGGCGATCGATGGCCGCCAGCTGGCCGAACTGGGTCCGGATGGCATCGCCGCGTGCGTCGATCGGGTGGACGTGTTTGCCCGGGTGGCGCCAGCCCAGAAGTTGCAGCTGGTGCAGGCCCTCCAGGCCAATGGCGAGGTGGTGGCAATGACCGGCGACGGCGTCAACGACGCGCCCGCCCTCAAACAGGCCGACATCGGCATCGCCATGGGCGCCGGCGGCACCGAGGTGGCGCGCCAGGCCGCCGACATGCTGCTCACCGACGACAACTTCGCCACGATCGAAGCGGCGGTGGAAGAAGGCCGCACGGTCTACCTCAACCTGCGCAAGACCCTGGCCTTCGTGCTGCCGGTGAACGGCGGCGCCTCGATGACGATCCTGCTCGGGGCTGTGCTCGGCACCGCCCTACCGGTGACGGCTTTGCAGGTGCTCTGGCTCAACATGATTTGCTCGCTGACGATGTCGCTCGCCCTGGCGTTCGAACCTGTGGCCCCCTGGTTGATGCAGCAGCCACCCCGGCCGCCCCAGCAGCCCCTGCTCACCGGCGGCCTGATCCGCCGGTTGCTGGTGGTGTCGCTGTTCAACTGGATGGTGATCTTCGGGCTGTTCCTCTGGAGCACACAGCGCTACGGCGACCTGGCCCTGGCCCGCACCATGGCCGTGCAGGGTCTGGTGTTGGCCCATCTGGTCTATCTGGTGAGCATCAGCCAGTTGCGCACAGCTCTGCTGGCCCTGCCGCGGCTGGGCTGGCGTGCCTTCACCCAGGCACCGGCGGTGCTGCTCGGCATCGCTGGCACGGTGACGGTGCAATGGATCTTCAGCCAGAGCACGGTGATGCATCGCTTCTTCGGCACCGCCCCGCTCAACCTGGAGCAGCTGGGAATCTGCGCCTTGCCGATGCTGCTGGTGCTGCCCGTGGCCTGGTTGGGGGAGCGGCTGGATCCCACCGATGGCAGAGTTCAGACGCCCTGAAAGGTGCTCCCACCGGCCTCAACATCCGGCCAAGACAATAAAAAACCCCCGGTAGTGACCGGGGGTCTGGAGGTCCCTCGAAGATTCGAGAAGGGGCGTCGACGGTGTTCGGAAGCCGGAGGCTCAGCCGAACTTGCCTGACGTGGACGCGATCAGGAAGGCCGCGTACGTGAGGATGTAGCCGATCGTGAAGTGGGCGAGACCCACGACACGGGCCTGAACGATCGAGAGAGCGACGGGCTTGTCGCGCCAGCCCACCAGGTTGGCGAGGGGCGTGCGCTGATGCGCCCAGACGATGGTTTCGATCAGCTCCTGCCAGTAACCCCGCCAGGAGATCAGGAACATGAAGCCGGTGGCCCACACCAGGTGACCGAAGAGGAACATCCAGGCCCAGACGGCCAGGTTGTTGGATCCCATCGGGTTGTACCCGTTGATCAGCTGGGAGCTGTTGAGCCACAGGTAGTCGCGGAACCAGCCCATGAGATAGGTGCTGGATTCGTTGAACTGGGCCACGTTGCCCTGCCAGATGGCGAGGTGCTTCCAGTGCCAGTAGAAGGTGACCCAACCGACGGTGTTCAGGGCCCAGAAGACTGCCAGATAGAAGGCGTCCCAGGCCGAGATGTCGCAGGTGCCGCCACGGCCGGGGCCGTCGCAGGGGAAGGAATAGCCGAAGTCCTTTTTGTCGGGCATCAGCTTGGAACCCCGGGCATCCAGGGCACCCTTCACCAGGATCAGGGTCGTGGTGTGCAGACCCAGGGCGATGGCGTGGTGAACGAGGAAGTCACCAGGGCCGATCTGCAGGAACAGGGAGTTGTTGCCTGCATTGATGGCATCCATCCACCCAGGAAGATAGGCGGCACCAGATGTGCTGGCCAGACTTCCCGAATTGGCCAGCAGCACATCCATGCCATACATGGCTTTGCCACTGGCGGCCTGAACGAACTGGGCGAAGACAGGCTCGACCAGGATCTGCTTCTCGGGGGTACCGAAGGCCACCACCACGTCGTTGTGGACGTAGAGACCCAGGGTGTGGAAGCCGAGGAACAAAGAGACCCAGCTCAGGTGGCTGATGATGGCTTCCTTGTGCTCGAGCATCCGGGCAAGAACGTTGTTCTTGTTGGCTTCCGGGTCGTAGTCGCGGATGAAGAAGATCGCACCGTGGGCGAAGGCACCGCACATCAGGAAGATGGCGATGTACTGGTGGTGGGTGTAAAGGGCCGCCTGGGTGGTGTAGTCCTTGGCGATGAACGCATAGGACGGCAGCGCGTACATGTGCTGCGCCACCAGGCTGGTCGCGACTCCCAACGACGCCAGGGCCAGGCCCAGCTGGAAGTGGAGGGAGTTGTTGACGGTGTCGTAAAGGCCCTTGTGGCCTGCGCCTAGGGCTCCACCAAAGGGAGTGCCCTTCGGCGGATTGTGGGCTTCGAGGATCTCACGGATCGAATGGCCGATACCGAAATTGGTCCGGTACATGTGGCCGGCGATCACGAAGATGCAGCCGATGGCCAGGTGGTGGTGGGCAATGTCCGTGAGCCACAGCGCTTCGGTCTGGGGGTGGAAACCACCCAGGAAGGTGAGGATCGCGGTGCCGGCTCCCTCAGAGGTACCGAACAGCTGATTGGCTGTGTCGGGGTTCTGGGCATAGACCCCCCAGTTGCCGGTGAAGAACGGAGCCAGACCGGCGGGGTGGGGCGAGACCGAGAGGAAGTTGTCCCAGCCGACGTGCTGTCCCCTGGATTCGGGGATGGCGACGTGGACCAGGTGACCGGTCCAGGCGATGGAACTGAAGCCGAACAGCACAGCCAGGTGATGGTTGAGCCGCGATTCAGCGTTCTTGAACCAGGCCAGGGAAGGCAGGAACTTGGGCTGGAGGTGGAGCCAGCCGGCGAACAGGGCCCAGGCCGAAAGGATCAGCATGAAGATGGAACCCTGGTAGAGCTCCATGTTGGTCGTCATGCCGATCGTGTACCACCAGTGGTACAGACCGGAATAGGCGATGTTCACCGGGGAGGAAGCGCCCGCCTGGGTGAAGGCGTCGATGGCGCCCTGGCCGAAGTGGGGATCCCAGATCGCGTGAGCGATGGGACGTACATGCAGCGGATCGGCGACCCACTGCTCGAAGTTGCCCTGCCAGGCGATATGGAACAGGTTTCCCGAAACCCAGAGGCCGATGATCGCCAGGTGACCGAAGTGGGTGGAGAACAGCTTTTGGTAAAGCCGCTCCTCCGTCATTCCGTCATGGCTCTCGAAGTCGTGAGCCGTGGCGATGCCGTACCAGATACGACGGGTTGTCGGGTCCTGTGCCAGACCCCGGCTGAACGAAGGAAATTTCGTTGCCATTGGGAAAGGTCAGGTGGAGGTCAGCCGACCGCGATGAGTCGGGACAGGAAGAAGGCCCAGGTGGTCGCAATACCGCCCAGGAGATAGTGGGCGACACCGACGGCACGGCCTTGGGTGATGGAAAGCGCCCGCGGTTGGATGGCGGGAGCCACCTTCAGCTTGTTGTGAGCCCAGACGATGGACTCGATCAGTTCCTGCCAGTAGCCGCGGCCACTGAAGAGGAACATGAGGCTGAAGGCCCAGACGAAGTGGGCACCCAGGAACATCAGACCGTAGGCACTGGAGGACGAGCCGTAGCTGTTGATCACCTGGGCGGCCTGGGCCCAGAGGAAGTCCCGCAGCCAACCGTTGATGGTGATGGCGCCCTGGGCGAAGTTGCCATTGGTGATGTGCTGGACGGTGCCGTCGGCATTGACGGTGCCCCACACGTCGCTCTGCATCTTCCAGCTGAAGTGGAAAATGACGATCGACAGGGAGTTGTACATCCAGAACAGGCCGAGGAACACGTGGTCCCAGGCCGACACCTGACAGGTACCGCCACGGCCGGGGCCGTCGCAGGGGAAGCGGAAGCCCAGATTCGCCTTGTCGGGGACGAGGCGGGAGCTACGCGCGTAGAGCACACCCTTCAGCAGGATCAGCACGGTGACGTGGATCGTGAAGGCGTGGATGTGGTGGACCATGAAGTCGGCCGTTCCCAGGGGGATCGGCGCGGCGGCCACCTTGCCGCCAACGGCCACGACGGCGCCGTTGAACACTTCGCTCACACCGGCCAGCGCATTGGGAGCGGTGGTGCCGGCAGCAGCGGCGTGCAGACCCTGAATCCATTGCGCGAAGACGGGCTTCAGCTGGATCGCCGTGTCGCTGAACATGTCCTGGGGACGACCCAGGGCACTCATGGTGTCGTTGTGGATGTAGAGGCCGAAGCTGTGGAAGCCCAGGAAAATGCACACCCAGTTGAGGTGGCTGATCAGAGCATCACGGGCTTTCAGCACCCGATCCAACACGTTGTCGATGTTCTTGGCCGGGTCGTAGTCGCGGATGAGTGCGATGGCCGAGTGGGCACCGGCTCCGACGATCAGGAAGCCGCCGATCCACATGTGGTGGGTGAACAGCGACAGCTGGGTCGGGTAGTCGATCCCGATGTAGGGATACGGCGGCATCGCATACATGTGGTGCGCCACGATGATCGTGAGCGAACCAAACAGCGCCAGGTTCAGACCCAGCTGGGCGTGCCAGGAGGTGGTCAGGAATTCGTACAGCCCATCGTGACCTTTGGGCGCAGGGAACAGCAGGGGATCGCCCTTCTGGCCCTCGAGAATTTCCTTGATGCTGTGACCGATGCCCCAGTTGGTGCGGTACATGTGGCCAGCCACGATGAACAGCACCGCGATCGCCAGGTGGTGATGCGCGATGTCGGTCATCCAGAGGCTGCCGGTCACAGGATTCAGACCACCCTTGAAGGTGAGGAAATCGCTGTAGGCGGCCCAGTTGCCAGTGAAGAAGGCGGAGATCCCCGCGCCGAAGCCGGGGAACAACTGGGTCAGCAGATCCTGGTTGAGAAACTCGTGGGGGAGCGGGATGTCGGCCACCGAAGCGATGGTCTTGCCGTTCAACACCAGCGGGTTGCCGGCGTCGATGGCGTCCATCAACTGGGTGGTGGGCAGCGACACGTGCAGCAGGTGACCTGTCCAGGACAGGGACCCGAGCCCGAGCAGGCCGGCCAGGTGGTGGTTGAGCATGGACTCAACGTTCTGGAACCACTCCAGCTTCGGCGCTGCCTTGTGGTAGTGGAAGACACCGGCGTTGAGCATGAGGCCGGCCATCACCAGGGCACCGATGGCGGTGCAGAGGAGCTGGAACTCGTTGGTGAAACCCCAGGCTCTCCACACGTGGAAGAGGCCCGAGGTGATCTGAATGCCGTGGAAGCCGGCACCCACATCGCCATTGAGAATTTCCTGGCCGAAGATCGGCCAGACCACCTGAGCACTGGGCTTGACGTGCAGGGGGTCGGCCAGCCAGCCGGTGTAGTTGGAGAAGCGGGCTCCGTGATAGAAGGCGCCGCTCAGCCAGATGAAGATGACGGCCAGGTGGCCGAAGTGAGCGCTGAAGATCTTCCGGGAGACCTCTTCAAGATCGCTCGTGTGGCTGTCGAAATCGTGAGCGTTGGCGTGGAGGTTCCAAATCCAGGTGGTGGTTTTGGGACCTTTGGCGAGGGTGCGATCGAAGTGCCCGGGCTTGCCGAGAACATCGAAGTCGACGGGAACGGGGTTCCGGTCAACCATGTCCTTCGCCTTGTTCCCACGCTCTGGTGGGCTGATGGTCATCGAGACGTTCCTCGAGGGACGGGGTCGAGGTGGAGGTCCACCCCTTCGACGGACGCCGGGGAGAGGTCATGGGACCGTCCCGGGCCCATCGGTGGGCCCCACGGCCGGGGAGACCCGACCATGGGCACCAGTCGTGAGGTGGGGGAAATCCCTTGCCACGACTGGGGCTTTGGGCCCCGAAAGGGGACCGCTGGCGGAAGTATAGGGGTCGAAAACAAGGCGAATCGGCCGCCAGTTACAAAGGTTTAATCCCGGCGGTTCCAAGGCTGCGACAGCGGTCTGACGGCATGTTGTCAACAACGTAACAATCAGAAATAACGCAGGGTTTCTATAGCCTGCTGCTGCATTTTTCGGCCATTTCGACAGCCGATCAGCCCGCTTCAGGCCCCGAAGCAGAATGGCGCCACGCATGAGGGAGCCCGCGTGAGCGACAGGGATGGGAGGCCAGGAGCCGCAGGGCGAAAGGCTGGCAGGGCGTCCTTCTGGGCCGCCCTGCTGACGGGCTTCCTACTCACGGGGGTCCTGCTGCTGGTGCTCAGCCTGGCGCCACCGGCCGCTCTCGCTTTCTCCCTGCCGGGCCGCCGGCCGCCCTCGCCGGCGGCACCACCCCTGGCGCAGGGGCGTTCCAGCCAGCAGGAAGTGGCGCCCCCCCTGGCGGTGCAGCAGCTGCAGAAAGCCCTGGAGGGGAGGCGGCCCCGGCTGGAGATCCTCTCCCCCGCCGACGGCGCCCTGCTGCAGGCGGGCCCCTGGACCCTGCGGCTGCAGGTGGAGGACTGGCCCCTGGTGGACGCCGGCCCCCTCGGCCTCGGCCCCCACGTGGTGGTGCAACTGGATGGGGATCCCCCCCTGCCGCTGACCGGCACCACCACCACCATGCGGCCGCTGGAACCGGGCAGCCATCGGCTCACCGTCTATGCCGCCAGGCCCTGGGGCGAGGCGGTGAAAAGCCCCGGGGCCCACCGCCAGATCCGGCTGCACCGGGTCGCGGCCAACCCCTTGAGCCAACCCACCCCGGGCAGCCCCCAGCTGATCGCCGTCAGCCCCTGGGGAACGGCAGCCCGCACACCCCTGCTGCTCGACTGGCTGCTGCTGGAGGCCCCGCTGCAGAACCTGCGCAGCGGCGATGCCAGCTGGCGGCTGCGGGTCAGCCTCAATGGCGACAGCTTCCTGGTGGACCAACAACTACCCCTCTGGCTGGAGGGCTGGCGTGCCGGCAGCAATGCGATCCAGCTCGACCTGCTCGATGGCCTGGGCGAACCCCTCAACCCACCGTTCAACAGCCTCGTGACGGAAGTGACCCTGCAGCCCGGCGCCGAAGCACCCCGCTGGCAGGGGGGGCGCCTGGATCCCGCCGAGCTGGCCATCTTGCTGGGCGAGGCCCCGCCGCCTGCCGCGTCGGAACCGGATCCGGAGCCCATGCCCGAAGAACAGCCAGCAACGGCGGAGGACTCTGCCCCTGAACTGGAGACCGAGGCCCTGATGGGAGCTGAACCAGGCCCTGAAACCAAGCTGGGATCGGAGGACCAGGCAGGGGGCGAGAACCTGGCGGAGTTCGAGGCTGCGACAGCGGACCTTCCAGACCCAACGGAGCCCCCCACCACGACTGAGCTGGCCGAGCCCACCCTGGATGGGAGCGTGGCACCGTGAGCGGCACCCATCGCCACATCGTCGGCCTCGGCTTCGGTCCAACGGCCACACCGATGCTGCAACAACTGACGCAGGCCGGCCTGCTGCGAACGGTGCGGGGCCCGGAGGACGCGGCGGCGGCCACCTGGCTGGCGGAGCATTGGGGGGCGGCCGAAGCGGTGGTGGCCGTCGGGGCCTGCGGCCTGGTCACCCGGCTGATCGCCCCCCTGATCAGCGACAAGGCCAGTGATCCAGCCGTACTGGTGGTGGATCCGCTGGGCAGATTCGTGGTGCCGCTGCTGGGGGGCCATGCCGCCGGTGGCGATCAGCTCAGCCAGGAGATCGCCGCCCTGATCGGAGGCCAGGCCGTGCTCACCGGCTCCAGCGCCGCCCGGCGAGGCCTGCCCCTTGATGCCTTCGGCCAGGCCTGGGGCTGGCGACGGGGCGCAGGGGACTGGCGGAGCCTGATGGTGGAGGCGGCCCGCGGCAACCGGATCAGCCTGCGGCAGGAGAGCGGCAACAGCCTCTGGCAGACATTGGAGCCCGCCGACACCGCGGAGGCGACCGGACCAGCGGCCTTGGTGATCAGTCCCCACACCGGCGACGGCTGTCGCTGGCATCCCCCCGCCCTGTGGCTGGGCCTCGGCTGCGAACGGGACACCAGCCTGGCGGTGCTGGAACGGCTGGTGGCGGAGGGGCTGGCGCAGCAGGGGCTGGCCCCTGAGGCCGTGGCCGGCCTGGCCAGCATCGATCGCAAGGGGGATGAACCCGCCCTGCTGGCCCTGGCGCAGCAGCGGGGCTGGCCCCTGCGGCTCTTCGACGCCCCCACCCTGGCGGCGGTGACCGTCCCCCATCCCTCCGACGCGGTCGCCAGGGAGATGGGCACGGCGAGCGTGGCCGAGGCCGCAGCGCTGCAGGCGGCGGCTCTAGCGGGGGGACCGGCCCGCCTGCTGGTGGAGAAGCGGATCGAGCGCGCCGGGATCGGGGAGCGGGGTGCCGCCACCCTGGCGGTGGCCCTGGCCGGACGCCAGTGGGCCCCGCACCGGGGCAGCCTGCAATTGGTGGGCAGTGGTCCGGGTCCGATCGCTCTGCTCAGTGGCGAGGCCCGCCAGGCGTTGGCTGCCGCAACGGTGTGGGTGGGCTACGGGCTCTATCTCGACCTGCTCGAACCGATCAGGCGACCCGACCAGCTGCGCCGCGAGGGCCGCCTGACGGAGGAGACGGCCCGTTGCGCCGAGGCCCTCGACCTGGCCCGCCAGGGCCTCGACGTGGCGCTGATCTCCTCAGGAGACAGCGGTATCTACGGCATGGCGGGGCTGGCCCTCGAGCTCTGGCTGCAGCTGCCGGTCCTCGACCGTCCCGCTTTCACGGTGCACCCGGGGCTCTCGGCCCTGCAACTGGCCGCCGCCCGGGCCGGCGCGCCCTTGATGCACGATTTCTGCACCATCAGCCTCAGCGACAGGCTCACGCCCTGGGAGGTGATCGAACGACGGCTGCGGGGCGCCGCCAGCGGCGATTTCGTGGTGGCCCTCTACAACCCCCGTTCGCTCGGCAGGCCCTGGCAACTGGGCCGGGCCATCGAACTGCTGGGCGAGGGCCGGCCGGCCACCACGCCGGTACTGCTGGCGCGCCAGCTCGGGCGCACTGAAGAGGCGCTCAGCCTGCACACCCTGGGCACCATGCCGGCGGACCAGGTGGACATGCTCACCCTGGTGCTGGTCGGCAACAGCTCCACCCGTGTCCAGGACGGCCGCATGGTGACCCCCCGGGGCTACCCGGGAGCGGCTCTGGCCTGAGGGCCGGCGTGAAAAAAATCGGGATGACAGGATTCGAACCTGCGGCCCCTTCGTCCCGAACGAAGTGCGCTACCAAGCTGCGCCACATCCCGATCGCCAGACTTTAGGGGATGGAGCGCGGCAACAGCCCTGCCTACAGTCCGCCCAGCCCAGCGATCCCCGTGACCATCAGCGACCCCCGGCCCGCCCCTGCCAAGCCGCCCTGGTTGCGGGTCAAGGCGCCGCAGCGGGAACGGATCGGGGCGGTGGCGGACCTGCTGGTCGACCTCAAGCTCAACACGGTCTGCCAGGAGGCCAGCTGCCCGAACATCGGCGAGTGCTTCGCCGGCGGCACCGCCACCTTCCTGATCATGGGGCCGGGCTGCACCCGGGCCTGCCCCTACTGCGACATCGACTTTGACCGCAGCGTGCGAGCGCTGGATCCCACCGAGCCCGAGCGGCTGGGGGAGGCGGTGCGGCGCCTGGGCCTGAGCCATGTGGTGATCACCTCGGTCAACCGGGACGACCTGGCCGATGGCGGCGCCAGCCAGTTCGTCGCCTGCATCGAGGCCGTGCGCCGCAACGCGCCCCTGACCACGATCGAGGTGCTGCTGCCGGATCTTTGCGGCACCTGGGAGGCCCTGGCGGTGGTGATGGCGGCGGCGCCGGAGGTGCTCAACCACAACATCGAAACCGTGCCCAGGCTCTACCGGCAGGTCCGGCCCCAGGGGGTGTATGAACGTTCGCTGGAGCTGCTGCGCCGGGTGCGGGACGGCTGGCCGCGCACCTACACCAAATCAGGCCTGATGGTGGGCCTGGGGGAAAACGACAAGGAGGTGCAGGGGGTGATGGCCGACCTGCGCGCCCACGCCGTCGACATCGTCACGATCGGCCAGTACCTCTCCCCAGGCCCCAAACACCTGCCGGTGCAGCGCTTCGTGTCCCCCGAGAGGTTCGAAGCCTTCCGCCGCCACGGCGAAACCGACCTGGGCTTCCTGCAGGTGGTGAGCAGTCCGCTCACCAGAAGCAGCTACCACGCCGGCGAGGTGCGGCGCCTGATGCGCGAGCACCCCCGCTGAACACGACGACCTGACGCCGTTGCCGTCGGTCCGGGTCCGCTCAGGCCGCTACGGCTTCCCGTTGGGCCAGACCCACCGTGGCCTTCTCGCTCGGGGGGACCAGCACCTGGAAGCGGCCCTTCCAGGTGGTCCAGTCGGCGAGAATCGCCGAAGCCTTGGTGCTGCCAGTGGCCTGCAGATGGGCCTCCAGCAGGGGGCGCAGCAACCCTTCCTGCTCGGGGGTCGTGAGGGGCACCAACTCCACGGACTCGGGATTCAGGCGGACCGCCAGACCACCGGTCTCGTCGAGCAGGAAGGCCACCCCGCCGGTCATGCCAGCGGCCACATTGCGGCCGGTGCCGCCCAGCACCACCACCACGCCGCCGGTCATGTACTCACAGCAGTGGTCACCGACCCCCTCCACCACGGTGCGGGCGCCGCTGTTGCGCACGCCGAAGCGCTCGCCGGCGCGGCCGAGGGCGAACAGCTCGCCTCCCGTGGCGCCGTACAGGCAGGTGTTGCCCAGGATCACCTGGGCACCGGGATCGGTACCACCGGCCTGGGGCACCACGGTGATGCGGCCACCGTTGAGGCCCTTGCCCACGTAGTCATTGGCCTCCCCCACCAGGCGCAGGTCCATGCCCTGGAGCACGAAGGCGCCAAAGCTCTGCCCGGCCGCACCATGGAAGGTGAGGGCCAGCCCCCCCTGGAAGCCGGTATTGCCGTGCAGGGCCGCAATCTCGCCGCCCAGCCGGGCCCCCACGCTGCGGTCGGTGTTGACGATCGGCAGCTGGCGCACCACGTGGCCATGGGCGTCGATCGCGGCGCGCACCTCCGGATCGGCGAGCAAGGCGTCTTCGAGCACCGGGCCGTTGTCGTGGGCCACGTCGTCGTGGCGCAGCCAGGCGCGGTCGGCGGCCGCAGGGATCGGATCGAGCAGGCAGGAGAGGTCCAGGGCCCCGGTCTTGGTGAGGCTGATGGCGCGGGGCGCCAGCAGCTCGGTGCGGCCGATCAGGTCCTCGAGGCGGGCCACACCCAGCACGCTGAGCAGCTGGCGCACCTCCTCGGCCACGAAGAGGAAGAAGTTGACGACCTGCTCCGGCAGGCCGGTGAAGCGCTTGCGCAGGGCTTCCTTCTGGGTGGCAACCCCCACCGGGCAGTTATTGGTGTGGCAGACGCGGGCCATGATGCAGCCCTCGGCGATCATGGCCACGGAGCCGAAGCCATACTCCTCGGCCCCCAGCAGGGCGGCGATCAGCACGTCCCAGCCGCTCTTGAGGCCACCATCGGCCCGCAGCAGGACGCGATCCCGAAGGCCGTTCTCCAGCAGGCTGCGGTGCACCTCGGTGAGCCCCAGCTCCCAGGGACTGCCGGCGTGCTTGATCGAACTCAGCGGCGAGGCTCCGGTGCCGCCGTCGTGGCCGGAGATCTGGATCACATCGGCGTTGGCCTTGGCCACCCCGGCGGCGATCGTGCCGATGCCGATCTCGGCCACCAACTTCACCGAGACCCGGGCGGCGGGATTCACCTGGTGCAGGTCGTGGATCAGCTGGGCCAGATCCTCAATCGAATAGATGTCGTGGTGCGGCGGCGGTGAGATCAGGGGCACGCCCGCCTTGCTGTTGCGCAGCCAGGCGATGTAGGCGTCCACCTTGGGGCCGGGCAGCTGGCCACCTTCGCCGGGTTTGGCGCCCTGGGCCACCTTGATCTCCAGCTGCCGGCCGCTGCGCAGGTAGGCCGGGGTGACGCCGAAACGCCCCGAGGCGATCTGCTTGATGGCAGAGCAGGCGCTGTCACCGTTCTGCAGCCCGCGCAAAGTGGGGAGGGTGGGCGAATGGCCCTCGCCGTCGACATCGTGCAGGGGGTGGTAGCGGGCCGGGTCCTCGCCACCCTCGCCGCAGTTGCTCTTGCCGCCGATGCGGTTCATCGCCACCGCCAGCACCTCATGGGCCTCCCGCGAAAGGGCACCGAGGCTCATGCCACCGGTGCAGAAGCGGCTGCAGATGCTCTCGACACTCTCCACCTGGTCGATGGGCATCGGCACCGGGGCCGGCCTGAGCTCGAGCAGGTCCCGCAGGGCCGTCACCGGCCGGTTCTCGAGCAGCGTGCGGTAAGTGGAGAAATGGTCGTAGCCAGGGCCCGCGGCGACGGCGGCGTGCAGGGCCTTGGCCATCTCCGGGTTGTTGAGGTGAAACTCCCCGCCGGTGCGGTACTGCACGAAGCCCATGAACTCCAGCTTGGTGCGGTTCAGCTCCGGGTAGGCCTTGGCATGGAAGGCCAGGGTCTCGCTGGCCAGATCGCGCAGGCTCAGACCGGCGACCCGGCTGGTGGTGCCCGTGAAGGCCAGGTCGATCAGATCGGCACCGATGCCGATGGCCTCGAAGATCTGGGCGCCGTGGTAGCTGGCGAGCAGGGAGATGCCGATCTTGGAAAGGATCTTGCGCAACCCCTCCTCGAGGGCCTTGCGCACGTTGGCCTGGGCCTTGTCGGCGTCGAGGGAGGGCAGCTTGCCCCGTTCGATCATCGACTGCGTCCGCGGGTGGGCCAGCCAGTGGCGGGTGGTCTCCCAGGTGAGCCACGGACAGACCGCGCTGGCGCCGTAACCGATCAGGCAGGCGAGGTGATGGGTACTCCAGCACTGGGCGGTGTCGACCACCAGGGAGCACTGCAGGCGCAGGCCGAGCCGCAGCAGGTGGTGGTGCACGGCAGCCACCCCCAGCAGGGGAGGAATGGCGGAGGTGCCGGCGGAGAGGCCGCCAGCGGCGCGGTCGGAGAGCACCAGAATCTGGACGCCACTGCGCACGGCCGCCTCCGCCTCGAAGCAGAGGCGATGCAGGGCCTGCTCGAGTCCGTCGGGACCGTTGGCCACCGGCAGCAGCGTGGAGAGGGTGGTGATCCCGAGGCCGTGGGAGCCCAGCGCCTGGAGTTCGGCCTCGTTGAGCACCGGAGTGGTGAGGTGCAGCACGGCGGCGCCGGAGGCATCCGGCCGCAGGGCCGAGCCGCGGCGGCCGAGGTGCATCTCCAGGCTCATGACCAGCTTCTCGCGCAGCGGGTCGATGGGGGGGTTGGTGACCTGGGCGAAACGCTGCTTGAAGTAGTCGTAGAGGAGATGGGGCTTGGAAGAGAGCACCGCCAGAGGGATGTCGTCCCCCATGCAGTAGGTGGGCTCCTTGCCCTGGCCGGCCATGTCCTCGATCACCAGATCAAGGTCTTCGGCCGTGAAGCCGAAGGCGGTCTGCTGCTGCAGGAGCTCCAGGTCGCCCAGGGAGCGGTCCGTCTGCCAGGCACCGGGGGCGAGGCTGCGGCGATGGTCAAGCAGCCAGCCGGCGTAGGGAAGTCGCGCCGCGGTCTCCTCTTTCACATCCCAGTTGCGCAGCAGCCGATGCTGCTCCATATCCACCGCCAGCATCTGGCCGGGGCCAAGACGCCCCTTCTCGATGATGCGGGATTCCTCCAGCTCGACCACGCCGGTCTCCGAGCCCATCACCACGTAGCCGTCGTTGGTGATGCAGTAACGGGCCGGACGCAGACCGTTGCGATCGAGGGTGGCCCCCACCATGCGGCCATCGCTGAACACCAGCAACGCGGGGCCGTCCCAGGGCTCCTGCAGACAGGCGCTGTATTCGTAGAACGCCTTGATCGCCGGCCGCTCGTCGAGTTCGGGCTGGTCACGGAAGGCCTCCGGCACCAGGGTGAGCAGGCTGTCGGTGATCGGCCGGCCGCTGCGCACCATCAGCTCGAGGGTGGCGTCGAGGTTGGCAGAATCGCTGAAGGCGGCGTTGACCAGGGGCCGCAGGTCCCGGGCGGCATCGCCCCAGACGGCCTCAAGGTGGGATTCGGCGGCCCGGGCCCAGTTGATGTTGCCCAGCAGCGTGTTGATCTCGCCGTTGTGGCCCAGCAGCCGCATCGGCTGGGCCAGGGGCCAGCGGGGCAGGGTGTTGGTGCTGAAACGGCGGTGGTACACCGCAAAGGCCACCGTGAAGCGTTCGTCCCTGAGGTCGGCATAGAAGGCATCCAGCACCTCCGAACGCACCATGCCCTTGTAGACGACGGTGCGGCCGCTGATCGAAGCGAAGTAAAGGTCGGTGGTGTCGGCACCCCATACCTCCCTCACCCGGTCAACGGCGCGGCGCCGCAGGCGGAACAGCAGGGATTCGAGGGCATCCAGATCCGCCATGACGCCGGGCACGGCATCGGGGGCGGCCAGCAGCCACTGCTCGATGGCCGGGGCGTTCTCCCGGGCCAGGGGCCCGAGCACCTCGGAAACAACGGGGACCTTCCGCCAGCCAAGGCTCAGAAGGCCGAGGCGCTCGGCCTCCTCGTCACAGATCCGGCGGGCCAGGTCGCGCTGCTCCTCGTCCGCGGGCAGGAACAGCATTCCCAAACCGCGCACCGTCGCCGTGGAGGCGGCGGCTGCCGGCCAGACAGCCTCCAGGAAGCTCCAGGGGATCGCAGTGAGCAATCCGGCCCCGTCGCCGGAATCGCCATCGCCGCCACAGCCGCCTCGGTGCTCCACGCAGCGCAGGCCCCGCAGGGCCTGCTGAAGCACCCAGTGGTTGGCAACCCCATCGAGATGGGCCAGAAATCCCACGCCGCAAGCATCCGTCTCTCCAGGGCCTGGGGCCGAGCTGTCGCGATGGGGCCAGAGCGGAGCGGAGGGGGACATAGGCCGATGTGGTGCTGCTGAAACGGAGCTGGGATTGGCTTGAAAGCGACAAGCCTAAAGACGCCGGCAGGGAAAGCCTGCCGAGGAGCTGCCGTGTCACCCGTGCAGCAGCCGAGTCCGCAACGACAAGGCAAGCCACTGATCCTAGGCAGCCGCCCCTACCCCCCACAGCGGTGGGACTAACTTTTTTTCTACCGACCTGCAGGACTCCGTCGATGGCCAGGACCCTTCCCATCGCCCTGGCCCTGCTGGCCCTGACCGCAGCGCCGCCGGTCACGCGGGCAGCCCCGCCACCCATGCCGCCGGCCCTGCCGGAGCTGGAGGCTCCGCGTCGCAGCCGGCCCGCGCCAGCGCGGCTGGCCCCCGCGGCGGAGATCGGTGGCACCCGGCTGGCCCTCAACGGCCGCAGCCAGCAGGCCGCCTGGCGCTGGGGGGGGCAGGACCCACGTCAGCCGCAGGCGCTGTGGCTGCCCCTGGAGGTGCTGGAAGGCCAGCTGGGCTTCAGCAGCCGGTCGAGCCCCGACGGCGGGCTGGCGCTGGAATGGTTCGGCCGGGAGTTGGTGGTGCCCCCCGGCCAGCAGCGCTCGCTGGCGGATGAGGTGGCCATCGACGTGGCGACGATCCTGCGGGACGTGGGCGTGGCGGTGGAGCGCCGCGGCGACCTGCTGGATCTGCGCCTGCCGGCGCCCCGTCTGCTCCAGGTCCGCAGCTCGGAGCAAGCCGGCGTCCGGCGGGTGGTGCTCGACTTGGACGGGCCCGCCTTGGTGCGCAGCAGCGACGGCGGCGTCCAGCTGGCCCTGCTCAGCCGGTCTGACCAGCTGGCCCAGCTCACCGCCCGGGGCCTGCGCAGCGGGGCCAACGGGGCGGAACTGAACCTGAGCCTCCCGGGCGGAACCGCCCCCCTGCGGCTGTTTACCCTGGGGGAACCGGCCCGGGTGGTCATCGACCTGCCCCTGAGCGGCACCGCCACCGGCACAGCGCCAGCGGCGCCAACGGCTCCTGCACCGATCGATCCCCGGTTGCTGGCGCTGCTGGGGCCCCAGCTGCGCTGGGACCAGCAGGTGCGGGCCGTGGGGGGCACCAGGGTCCTGGTCAATGCCGTCAGGGTCGATCCCCGCAGCGGGCCACTGGAACTGCGGACCCTCAGCCGCCCGGACGGCATGGCGGGCCTGAGCTCCCTGGCGGCCCTGGCCCAGCGCCAGGACGCCCTGGTGGCAATCAATGGCGGCTTCTTCAACCGGGTGCGCCGCCTTCCGCTCGGCGCCCTGCGGGAGCAGGGCCGCTGGCTGTCCGGGCCGATCCTCAACCGGGGCGCGATGGGCTGGGATCCGCGCAGCCTGCCGCGCTTCGGGCGCCTGCAGCTGGACGAATGGATCGGCGATGACCGTGGCCAGCGCTGGCCGCTGCTGACCGTGAACAGCGGCTACGCCCAACGGGGACTGAGCCGCTACACCGCCGAGTGGGGCCGGTTTTACCAGGCCCTGACCGGCTCGGAGACGGGCGTGATGCTGAGTGGCGGCCGCGTGCAGCGGCGGATCGGCAGCCAGGAGCTGGCGGCTGGAGTGCCGCTGCGGCCGGAGGACACCCTCGTGGTGGCCCGCGGCGGGGCCGTCCTGCCCTGGAGCGAAGGGACGTCGTTGCGCCTCGGGAGCCGCCCCAGCGACCCGTTGGGCAATGCCAACGCCGTGATGGGAGGCGGACCGTTGCTGCTCCAGAACGGCCGCATCGTGCTCAACGGCAGCGCCGAAGGGTTTGGCGCCGCCTTCCTGCGCCAGGGGGCCCCCCGCACGGTGGTGGGCAGCGATGGCACCCTCCTGTGGCTGGTGACCCTGGAGAGCGCCGGTGGCGGCGCCGGACCCACCCTCTCCGAGACCGCCTGGCTGCTGCAGCAGCTGGGACTGGTGGACGCCCTCAACCTCGACGGCGGCAGTTCCACGGGCCTGGTGATGGGCGGCAGCCACCGGGTCAAGGGCCGGGGGGTGGCCGGCTCTGTTCACAACGGACTGGGACTGGTGCCGGTCGGGGACGGCGCGGCGGCCAGCGGTCTGACCCCCACCAGCCAACGGCTGGCAGACTGAGCTGATTCGCCTCTCCATCGTGCCCCGGGGCCATAGCCTTCGCCTCACCGCCGCCGCCGCCGCCGAGCTGTGCCGGCAGGCGGCCGTGGCCGGTACCCCGGGGCTGATGCACCTGGAGCTTCTGGAGGGCGCCTGCGAAGCCTGGGCGATCCGGCTGCGTCCGGGTCACCTGGCCGGCACCCCCGTGGCCAGGGCCGACGGCATCACCCTCTATTCCCCCGCTAAGCAGTTGCCCCTGCTGCAAGGTCTGCAGCTCGACTACCGGGGCGACCTCAGCGGCGGGGGCTTTTTGGTGCGTCCTGGGCCGGGCGTGCGCAGCTGCGCCTGCGGGTCCGCCTTCAGCCGCGAAACCTGAGGGGGACGGCGACGAAGTAACGTGTCGGATTGACGAAACGGCCGGACAACCGGCCAATCCACTCAGACGTCCACACCGAGCAGCACCCCGGCCCTCGATGCCCACTATTCAGCAGCTGATCCGCACCGAGCGGCAGCGTCTCACCCGCAAGACGAAGTCGCCCGCCCTGCGCGCCTGCCCCGAGCGGCGTGGCGTCTGCACCCGGGTGTACACCTCCACCCCGAAGAAGCCCAACTCGGCTCTGCGCAAGGTGGCCCGTGTGCGCCTGACCTCCGGGTTTGAGGTGACGGCCTACATCCCAGGCATCGGCCACAACCTTCAGGAGCACTCGGTGGTTCTGATCCGCGGCGGCCGCGTCAAGGATCTGCCCGGTGTCCGCTATCACATCATCCGTGGCACCCTCGACACCTCCGGTGTCAAGGATCGGCGGCAGTCCCGCTCCAAGTACGGCGCCAAGACACCGAAGGCCTGAGCCTTCGCTTCCCCGGCACTTCGCGGCCGGACCAGCCCTCTCCCGCTTTTTCTCCCTCCGTTCCATGTCCCGCCGCAACGCCGCCGAGAAACGCCCGGTTCTCCCGGATCCTCAATTCAACAGCCGCCTGGCCTCGATGATCGTGGCCCGGCTGATGAAGCACGGCAAGAAGTCCACGGCCCAGCGCATCCTTTCCGATGCCTTCACCCTGATCAACGAGCGCACCGGCTCCGATCCGCTCGACCTGTTCGAAACGGCGGTCCGCAACGCCACTCCCCTTGTGGAAGTGCGGGCCCGGCGGGTCGGTGGCGCCACCTACCAGGTGCCGATGGAAGTGCGGCAGGAGCGGGGTACCGCCATGGCATTGCGCTGGTTGGTCAACTTCTCCCGGGCCCGCAACGGCCGCAGCATGGCCCAGAAACTGGCCGGTGAGCTGATGGACGCGGCCAACGAAGCCGGCAGTGCCGTCCGCAAGCGGGAGGAGACCCACAAGATGGCCGAAGCCAACAAGGCCTTCGCCCATTACCGCTACTAAGCCGCCCCAAGGGGCCGGATCCCTGGGCTGATCCTGTTCCCGCAGATCGAACCAACCCCGATCTGTAAAATTACGCCCGCTTTTTGTCGACCCACCCCCGGAGAACTTTCCCGTGGCCCGCGCCTACCCCCTGGAACGCGTCAGAAATATCGGTATTGCCGCTCACATTGACGCGGGCAAGACCACCACGACCGAACGGATTCTGTTCTATTCCGGCGTGGTTCACAAGATGGGCGAAGTGCACGATGGCGCCGCCGTCACCGACTGGATGGAGCAGGAGCGAGAGCGTGGGATCACCATCACCGCTGCCGCCATCTCCACCAGTTGGAAAGACAACCGGATCAACATCATCGACACGCCCGGCCACGTCGATTTCACGATCGAGGTGGAGCGCTCGATGCGGGTGCTCGACGGAGTCGTCGCGGTGTTCTGCGCCGTGGGTGGCGTGCAGCCCCAGTCGGAAACCGTCTGGCGCCAGGCCGATCGCTACAGCGTGCCCCGGATCGTCTTCGTCAACAAGATGGATCGCACCGGTGCCAACTTCCTGAAGGTCTACGATCAGATCAAGGATCGCCTCAAGGCCAACGCCGTTCCCATCCAGCTGCCGATCGGAGCGGAGGGTGATCTGAAGGGCATCATCGACCTGGTGCGCAACAAGGCGATCATCTATACCAATGATCTCGGCACCGACATCCTCGAAGAGGAGATTCCCGCCGACATGCAGGACGAGGCCGCGGAGTGGCGTCAGAAGCTGATGGAATCGGTGGCCGAGACCGATGAAGAGCTGATTGAAGCCTTCCTCGAGAACGGTGAACTCACCCAGGAGCAACTGATGCGTGGCATTCGCCTCGGGGTGCTGCAACACGGCATGGTGCCGATCCTCTGCGGCTCCGCCTTCAAGAACAAGGGCGTCCAGCTGGTGCTTGATGCGGTGGTCGACTACCTGCCTGCCCCCGTCGATGTGCCGCCGATCCATGGCCTGCTGGCCGACGGCAGCGAAGCCACCCGCGCCTGCGACGACAGCGCCCCCTTCAGTGCCCTGGCCTTCAAGGTCATGGCCGACCCCTACGGCAAGCTCACCTTCATCCGCATGTACAGCGGCGTGCTGCAGAAGGGCAGCTACGTGCTCAACTCCACCAAGGACAAGAAGGAGCGCATCTCCCGCCTGATCCTGCTCAAGGCCGATGAGCGCGAGGAGGTCGACGAGCTGCGTGCCGGTGACCTGGGTGCCGTTCTCGGCCTCAAGGACACCACCACGGGCGACACCCTCTGCGTCGACTCCGATCCGATCATCCTGGAATCCCTGTTCATCCCCGAACCGGTGATCTCCGTGGCCGTGGAGCCCAAGACCAAGGGCGACATGGAGAAACTCGGCAAGGCCCTTCAGTCCCTCTCTGAGGAAGACCCCACCTTCCGGGTCTCCACCGATCCGGAAACCAACCAGACCGTGATCGCTGGCATGGGCGAACTGCACCTGGAGATCCTGGTCGACCGCATGCTGCGGGAGTTCAAGGTGGAGGCCAACATCGGCGCCCCCCAGGTGTCCTACCGGGAAACCATCCGCGGCAGTGCCAAGGGTGAGGGCAAATTCGCCCGCCAGACAGGCGGCAAGGGCCAGTACGGCCACGTGGTGATCGAAATGCAGCCCGGCGAGCCGGGTTCAGGGTTCGAATTCGTCAACAAGATCGTTGGCGGCATCGTTCCCAAGGAGTACATCGGTCCGGCGGAAGCCGGCATGAAGGAAACCTGCCAGTCCGGTGTGATTGCCGGTTTCCCCATGATCGATGTCCGGGTCACCATGGTGGACGGCTCCTATCACGACGTCGACTCTTCGGAGATGGCGTTCAAGATCGCCGGTTCCTTGGCCTTCAAAGATGGCGTCAAGAAGTGCAATCCCGTACTGCTTGAGCCGATGATGAAGGTTGAGGTCGAGGTCCCCGAGGATTATCTCGGTTCGGTCATCGGGGACCTTTCCTCCCGCCGCGGTCAGGTCGAAGGACAGTCCGTCGACAACGGACAGTCCAAAGTCCAGTCCAAAGTGCCTCTGGCCGAAATGTTCGGCTACGCCACCCAGCTCCGATCCATGACCCAGGGTCGGGGTATCTTCTCGATGGAGTTCAGCCATTACGAGGAAGTTCCTCGCAATGTGGCGGAAGCCATCATCTCCAAGAATCAGGGCAATTCCTGATCTTTCTTTCCATCCAACCCACCCCCCCCGATTCTTTCCTTCCATGGCACGCGAGAAGTTCGAGAGGAACAAGCCTCACGTCAACATCGGCACCATCGGTCACGTTGACCACGGCAAGACCACCCTCACCGCCGCCATCACCAACGTGCTGGCGTCCCAAGGCATGGCCAAGGCCCAGGCCTACGACGAGATCGATGGCGCCCCTGAGGAGAAGGAGCGGGGGATCACGATCAACACGGCCCACGTCGAGTACGAGACCACCAAGCGTCACTACGCCCACGTCGACTGCCCGGGCCACGCCGACTACGTCAAGAACATGATCACCGGTGCCGCCCAGATGGACGGCGCCATCCTGGTGGTGGCTGCCACCGATGGCCCGATGGCCCAGACCAAGGAGCACATCCTGCTGGCCAAGCAGGTGGGCGTGCCCGCGCTGGTGGTGTTCCTCAACAAGAAGGACATGGTCGACGACGAGGAGATCCTCGAACTCGTCGAACTGGAGATGCGTGAACTGCTCAGCAGCTACGACTTCCCTGGCGACGACATCCCCGTGATCGCCGGTTCGGCCCTCAAGGCCCTCGAGTACATCCAGGCCGGCAAGAAGGCCGTGCGTGGCGAAGACGAGTGGGTCGACAAGATCCTCGACCTGATGGATGCGGTCGACGAGGCCATCCCCGAGCCCGAGCGTGAGATCGACAAGCCCTTCCTGATGGCCGTCGAAGACGTCTTCTCGATCACCGGTCGCGGCACCGTCGCCACTGGCCGAATCGAGCGCGGCAAGGTGAAGGTGGGCGAAACCGTCCAGATCGTGGGCATCCGCGACACACGGGAAACCACCGTCACCGGTGTGGAGATGTTCCGCAAGCTGCTCGACGAGGGCATGGCCGGCGACAACGTCGGTCTGCTGCTGCGCGGTGTGCAGAAAGAAGACATCGAACGCGGCATGGTGCTGGTGAAGCCCAACTCCATCAAGCCCCACACCAAATTCGAAGGTGAGGTTTACGTGCTCAAGAAGGAAGAGGGTGGCCGTCACACCCCCTTCTTCGCCGGCTACCGCCCGCAGTTTTACATCCGCACCACCGATGTGACCGGCCAGATCACCGCCTTCACCGCCGACGACGGCACCAACGTGGAGATGGTGATGCCCGGCGACCGCATCAAAATGAGCGCCGAGCTGATCTGCCCGGTCGCCATCGAGCAGGGCATGCGCTTCGCCATCCGCGAAGGCGGCCGCACCATCGGTGCCGGCGTGGTGTCCAAGATCGTTCTGTGAGGCTGAACTAGCCTTCTGGGGGGAGCATCACCCAGGTGATGCTCCCTCTTTCGGAACCTCCGGTTCCCTGTGCACCTCGACAATCCGTTTCAGCGGCGCTGCCGCCGCCCTTCGCCCGCGCTTCCCTTCCGATGACCGCCTCCATTCCCCAGCAGAAGATCCGCATCCGCCTGAAGGCCTTCGATCGCCGCATGCTGGATCTCTCCTGCGAAAAAATCATCGAAACCGCCGATCACACCGCTGCCACGGCGATCGGTCCGATCCCCCTGCCCACCAAGCGCAAGATCTACTGCGTGCTGCGCTCGCCCCACGTCGACAAGGATTCCCGTGAGCACTTCGAGACCCGCACCCACCGCCGGATCATCGACATCTACAGCCCGAGCGCCAAGACCATCGACGCGCTGATGAAGCTCGACCTGCCGAGTGGCGTCGATATCGAAGTCAAACTCTGATGGCGATGGGGCCATCCGGCCTTCGCCGGGCAGGTCTGTCTTTCTAGGATCGATCAACACCTGAGCTGCTCTGGTTGATCCTTCCCTTCCCGACCTCCGATCGCCCCTCTCCCCCTGCCGCCAGCGGCAACATCCGCGCGTGACTGATCTGGCCGTCAGGGAGTTGCCCCTGTTCCCCCTGCCTGATGTGGTGCTCTTCCCCCAGGAGGTGTTGCCGCTCCACATCTTCGAGCCGCGTTACCGCATGATGCTGCAGACGGCGATGTCGGAGGATCGACGTTTCGGCGTCGTGCGCTGGGACCCCCAGAGCAAACGCATGGCGGAAGTGGGATGCTGCGCCGAAATCCTCCACTGCCAGGTGCAGGACGACGACCGCAGCAACATCGTGACCATGGGCCAGCAACGCTTCCGGGTCCTCGACATCGTGCGTGATACGCCCTTTCGGGTGGGCATGGTCAGCTGGATCGAGGACACCGTGAGCGAAAGCCACGAGGAGCTCGAAACCCTCACCAGCGACGTCACCCGGGCCTTGAGGGACGTCGTTGATCTCACCGGCAAGCTGATCGGCAAGCCCTCGTCCCTGCCCGCCGATCTGCCCGATCTGCCACGGGAGCTGTCCTTCTGGATCGGCGCCCATCTCGGCGGCCCGGTGGCCGATCACCAGCAGGCCCTGCTGGAGATCACCGACACCGGCGAGCGCCTGCGGCAGGAATACGAGTTGCTCGACCAGACCCGGCGGCAGCTGGCGGCGCGCACCGTCCTCAAGGACACCTTTTCCAGCCTCGGCGGCGGCGACGGCGAGACCTGAACCATGGCGAGTCTGCTTTCGGGCGGCATGCTGCTGCCCCTCCTCGTCGCGGGGGGCCTCCTTGTCGCCGTCCTGGTGGCCCTGCTCTGGCAACGCCGGTCGCGGGCTTATCTCTCCACGGCCAGCGTGGCTGCCGCCTATGACCGCTGGACAGACGACCGTCTGCTGGAGCGGCTCTGGGGCGAGCATGTGCACCTGGGCCACTACGGCGATCCCCCCGGATCACGGGATTTCCGGGCGGCCAAGGCCGCCTTCGTCCACGAACTGGTCCGCTGGAGCGGCCTCGACCGTCTGCCCCCCGGCAGCCGGGTGCTCGATGTGGGCTGTGGCATCGGCGGCAGCGCCCGGATCCTCGCCCGCGACTACGGCTTCGAAGTGCTGGGCATCAGCATCAGTCCGGCCCAGATTGCCCGGGCCCGAGACCTCACCCCAGCCGAGCTGCCCGGCTGCCGCTTCGCCGTGATGGATGCCCTGGATCTGGATCTCCCCGACGGGGGCCCAGACGGGGGCTTCGACGCGGTCTGGAGTGTGGAGGCTGGCCCCCACATGCCCGACAAACAGCGCTATGCCGATGAGATGCTGCGTGTGCTTCGGCCTGGCGGCTGCCTGGCGGTGGCCGACTGGAACCGCCGCGACCCGGCCGTCGCCCCGATGAACCGCCTCGAGCGTTGGGTGATGCGCCAGTTGCTCGACCAGTGGGCCCACCCGGAGTTCGCCAGCATCCTTTCCCTGAAAAGAAACCTGGAGACCAGCCCCTGGAACCGCGGCTTGCCGATCAGCACCGCTGACTGGACCGCGGCCACCCTGCCCTCCTGGGTGGATTCGATCGTTGAGGGGGTGCGCCGCCCAGGGGCGGTGCTGGGTCTGGGTCCCCGGGCCGTGGTTCAGGGCCTGCGGGAAACGCCGACGCTGCTGTTGATGCACTGGGCCTTCCGCACCGGCCTGATGCAGTTCGGGGTCTTCCGCGGGCCATGGCCTACAAGCCATCGCTCCCAAGGTCAGCGGCGTTGATCCCCGCTCCAGCCCTCAGAGCCCCTTGTCCTCGGCGGCGAGGTTGGTGAGGGGGTAGGCACCGAAGAGGGCCAGATGCTCGCAGAGGGGGGTGAGATCGGCGATGGCCCCGTCCAGAGGGGCCGCTCCCTCGGCAAGCTCGAGATCGACGAAAAAAATGTATTCGCCCATTTCCCGCTTGGAGGGTCGCGACTCGATACGGCTCATGTTCAACCCCTGCCGGGCGAAACAGCCCAGCGACTCCAGCAGGGCACCGGGGCGGTTGGAATGGAGCGAGAAGGCCAGGCTGGCGTAGGGACCGCGGTGGGAGCGTTCCCCCCGCCGCAGCAGCAGAAAACGGGTGCAGTTTCCGGGCACATCGTTGATCGGGTAAGCCAGCACCTCCAGGCCATGCTCGGCGGCCGCCTCCAACGAGGCGATGGCGCCACGGAAGCGGCTGCCCCGCACCAGCCGGGCCGCCTCGGCGGTGGAGCTGGTAGGCAGCTGCAGGGCCTCGGGCAGCTGTTCCCCCAGCCACAGGCTGCACTGGGCCAGGGCCTGGGGGTGGGAGAGCACCTCACTGATCGCCTCCAGCGGGCCACTGCCCACCAGGGCATGGCGGATCGGAAGCACCAGGGCCCGAGCCACCGCCAGGTCCGGGTGCTCCCAAAGGGCATCGAGACAGCTCGTGACACCCCCCTCGACGGAGTTCTCCACCGGCACCACCGCCAGCTCGCAATCAGCGTCGGCCAGGGCCCGGATCACGGCGCGGATGCCCTGCTGGGGCACGAACTCCACCCCCTCCAGGCCCTCCAGGGCCGCCAGTCGCTGCGCCGCCTGCTCGCCGTAGGTGCCGACGGGACCGAGGAAGGCAAGACGCATGGCGGTGGGGCGGTCAGGGGTGATCGGTAGGATCATGGCCTGCCGGCCCGCAGGCCATGTCTCTGGCCTTCAGCGCCAGCCAGCAACTCGATCTTCCGGTGCTCAGCGAAGCCGATCGCCTGCCCGCCTATCTGGACGACGAGGAGCGGGTGGTTCACGCCCTGCTCGATCCCCGCCAGCTCGAACCCCTCGGCCCTGGCCGCTACCGCTACACGGTGAGCCAGGTGAAGGTGTTCCAGCTGAAGATCCAGCCGGTGGTGGAGCTGCAGGTCGCACATCGTGACGGCCGGCTGGAGCTGGAGGCTCTCGACTGCCAGCTGGAGGGGCTGGGACTGGTGGAGGATTTCCGCCTCGGCCTCTGCTCCTGGCTCGCCGCGGCCGACGGCGGCCTGACCGGCGAAGCCAGCCTCTCGGTGACGGTGAGCCGTCCCGCCCTGCTGCAACTGATCCCCCCCAAGGTGCTGGAGGCCACCGGCCGCTCCGTGCTCGGCAGCATCCTGCTGGGCATCAGCACCCGGGTGAGTCAGCAGCTGCTGGGGGACTTCCAGCGCTGGTGCCGATCGAGCTGAGAAAGCTGCGGCGGTGCAGGGGGGTGGGCCCCAGCCGCAGGATCGCTTCACGGTGCTGGGGCGTCCCATAGCCGGCGTGGCGCTCCAGTCCGTAGCCGGGGTAGCGCAGCGCCAGGCGACCCAGCAGGGCATCCCGTTCCTGCTTGGCCAGCACGCTGGCGGCGGCGATCGCCGCACAACGGCCATCGCCGCCCACCAGGGTGGTCTGGGGCCCGGGCCACAGCCTCAGGGGTAGCACCCCGTCCACCAGCAGCAGCAGGGGCGGCCTGGACAACCGTTGCAGCGCCCGCAGCATCGCCCATTCGGTGGCCAGGCGCAGACCCCAGCGGTCGATTTCACTGGCGCTCGCCTGCCCCAGGGCCCAGTCCAGGGCGTGCTGCCGCAGCAGGGGAACAAGGGCCTGCCGGCGCCTGGCGGTGAGCTTCTTGCTGTCGTTGAGGCCCGCTGCCACCAAGGGCGCGAGGGCTGCCGCCGGCAGCACCACGGCGGCGGCAAACACCGGCCCAAACAGGCTGCCACGGCCAACCTCATCCACCCCGGCACAGGAGGAGGGGTCTTGGCCTCCCCAGACTGGGGCGTCGGATTGCCCAAGGACCTCGGATCGCCCGAGGGCCTCCGGGCCGCACCGATCAGCCCGAGGCAGAGGAACGGCGCCGGCGTCGGCGCGGTTCGCCGGCGTCACTGGAGCCGGCCTCCGCCGCAGACCCAGCAGCGGCAGCCGCCACCGGGACCGGCGCGGCCACCGGCGTGGACCTGCTGGAGGAGCGGCGGCTGGGCAGGGCCACGCTGACGAGCTCGGCAGCAGCAGAGACAGCCTCGACTTCGAACGGGGCCGGTGTGATCTCCAGGATGGGAATCCTCTCGTGGTGATCAGAGACCTCGGTGGATTCGGAGGCGTCGAAGGCTTCGGTGCCGTCAGGGGCTTCGAAGATGTCGGCAGCCTCGGTGGCTTCGGCCGAACCATTGCGCCCCTCGCCGTTCCTGCCGCGGCGACGGCGGCGGGTGCCGCTGGCCGCCAGCTGCTGGCGGGCTTCCTCGATGACGGTCTCCGGATCGGCGTCGGGGCGAACGACGCGCACCAGCAGGCTTTCCCCGGTGGGGATCGGATCCAGCAACAGCGCGGGGCTCAGGCCCATCCAGCCGTAGACCAGCTCCTGTTCCGCATCCATCGGCACCGCCAGCACCTCCGGCTCCTGGCGGCGCTGGGGCGGATCGGTGGAGGGGGTGGGCTCCTGGGAGGCAGGCACGAGGGCGGCGCCGTTGCCGCCGCCCTCGGCGAACCCACTCGCCAGAGGGGCCTCGGACTCGCTACCCCGGCCACCACGACCACCGCGCCGCCGCCGGCCGCTGCCGCCGGTCTCCGCACCCCCGTTGGCAGGGCTGGCCACTTCGGCCCGGGCTGAGGCGGCCGAGCGCACCAGGCCGGAGACCGTGGCCAGGGGCTGGAGGGTGTCCTTGCCGGGGAGCACGGCGACATGGCCCAGGCCCCCACAGCTGGGGCAGGCCCGACCGAACAGCTCATAGATGTTCTGACCCTGGCGTTTGCGGGTCAGCTCCACCAGGCCGAGTTCGGTGAGCTGGGCGATCTGGGGACGGGCCGTGTCGTCCCGGGAGGCCTGGGTGAAGTGCTCCAGCAGCTGCAGCTGGTCGCGCCGGGACTCCATGTCGATGAAGTCGATGATCACGACGCCGCCGATGTTGCGCAGCTTCAGCTGGCGGGCGATCTCCACCGCCGCCTCGCAATTGGTCCACAGCACCGTCTCGCGGGCGTTGGCCGAGCGGGTGAACGATCCGGAGTTGACGTCGATGACCGTCAGAGCCTCGGTGGGCTCGATGATCACGTAGCCGCCGGAGGGAAGATCCACCCGGGGCTTGAGGGCATCGCGGATGGCCGCATTGACCCGGTAGTGCTCGAGGATCTCGGTGGATTCGCCGTGGTGCTCCACCAGCAGATTGGCCTGATCGGAGCCGAGGAAGGCATTGACCCGCGCCACCGCATCGGGGCTGTCGACCACCACCCGCAGCACATCGGGGCTGTAGAGGTCACGCAGCACCCGGTGGATGAAATCCTCGTCGCGGTTGAGCAGCACCGGCGGCGACGCCGTCTCGGCCGCCTGCTGAATCGACTCCCACTGGCGCAACAGACCCTCGAGGTCGTCGATCAGCATGTCTTCGCTGACATCCTCGGCCTCGGTGCGGATCAGCAGACCGGCACCGGGGGGCTTGATCAGCACACCGAGGGCCCGAAGCCGGTTGCGTTCGTTTTCGCCGTTGATGCGGCGGGAGATGTTGACCCCCTGGCCATGGGGCTGCAGCACCAGGAAGCGGCCCGGCAGGGAGAGGTTGCCCGTGAGGCGCGGCCCCTTGGTACCCGTGGGCTCCTTCATCACCTGGACGAGCACCTTCTGCCTGGGCTCGAGCAGCTCGGTGATGCCGGCGCCGCCCTTCTTCAGACGCAGGGGTCCAAGGTCGGTGATGTGGATGAAGCCGTTCTTCTCGCTTTCTCCGATGTTGACGAAGGCGGCATCGATCCCGGGCAACACGTTTTCAACGGTTCCGAGATAGACGTCGCCAATCTGGTAGCGACCCTGGGCGACGATCAGTTCATCGACGCGTTCCTCGTTGAGCACTGCGGCGATCCGCAACTGCTCAGCGATGACGATCTGCTGGGGCATAGAAGAAATGGTGGGCTCTGTGGAGCCCTGCCGGAGGGCAGGTGGAGGGAAGGAATCGGGCGCCGACCTTGGCGGTCGCGCAGCCACTGAAGAGGGACAGACCAGACTTCGAAAACAATGGAGCCGGCTGTTTGCCTGGTACAGACCCTTGGTGTCAGGGGCTTGGGGGGAGCAAAGACGTCGTCGGGCCGGCAGCGTGGCGGAAGGGTTGTCTTCCCTTCCCGATGCGAAGCAACGAAGACCGAACCAAGCAGTGTTGACTGTGATCGCGCTTACGCCGAGCAGCTTCTAGAAAGCGTCTCTGTTGCAGAAGCGTCTGGGCGGAGGAGGAAGAAGGGAAAAATCCCCGCTATTCCTTTCTCCGTCTAAGGCGAACTTAGCATGCGTCCAGCCCCAGCCAACGGCGCTGGACCGCCCCCAGCACGAGGCGCCGGCCGAGGGACTCGCCCAGCCAGTGGCGCAGATGTTCGGGCCGCAGGCTGCGGCCCTGGGGATCCACGGCGGCCTCAAGATCCAGCACCTGCTCCGCCACCTCCGGACTCCGGACCTCCAGCGGCGCCGGGCGGAGGTCGAGCAGGTAGGGGCGGCAGTCGCGCTGGCGGGGTCGGCCCTTCTTGTCCTGGTCCTGCCAGGGCAGGGTGGTGGCGTCCAGCAACGCGACAATGGCGGCTGACCACTGGGACGGTGCCGGAGCCGGCTGATCCGGCGCCGGCAGCAGGGTGATCCGCCAGTGGGCGGTGCGGATCTGCTGAGCCAGGCCTGGGGTCGCCAGGGGCACCGCCTGCACCGAGAGCAACGTCAGTTCGGGGCTGAGTTCCGCCTGGAGGCGCTGGCGGGCCGTCTCCGGATCGACCGGGGCGGCGAAGTCGAGATCGAGCCACTCGCCCAGGCCCTCCACCCCCAGGGGCAGGGGCAGCGCCACCTGCAGCCGCGGCAGGGGGTGGAATCCGCCCGTGAAACTCACCGGCAGGCCGCTGCGCCGCAGGGCGCGCTCCAGCAGCCGCAGGGTGTCCAGATGGCTGATCAGGGCCAGGGAGCCGGTTTTGGCGAAGCCGAAGCGCAGCCGGCAGACGCGCTCGCTGGCGGGCGCCCGCGGCGGGATCGGCGGCGGTACCGGGGGGGGCGGGATCACCACGTTGTGGCCCAGCTCGGGGCCGCAGACACCGCAGCTGCTGCAACCGTCGAAGGAGCAATCCGGCACCACGGCGGCCGCCAGGGCCCGGCGGAGGTCCTCGGCCAGCCAGGCCTTGTCGACGCCGGAATCGATGTGGTCCCAGGGCAGGGGCTGGCGGCAGAAGGCCTCGAGGTCGCCAGTGGCAAAGGCCTCCGCCGCACTCCAGCCGCCCATCTCCAGGGCCCGGTAGGAGCCCCCCAGGCCGGCGGCCTCGATCGCGCCGGTCCAGGCGGCATGGGTGCGATCGGCGGATTCGAACCAGGCGTCCAGCCCCGCCCCAGCCCGCCAGGCCGCCGCGATCACCGGCGCCAGCCGCCGGTCCCCACGACCCACGAAGTCCTCCACCGCCGACAGGCGCACGTCGGTGAAGTTCGTCTTGAGGCCCCGCAGGGGCCGCAGGGCGTCACGCAGCAACTGCTGCCGGCGGCGGAATTCCGCCGTCGACACGCTGTGCCACTGGAACGGCGTGTGGGGCTTGGGGGTGAAATTGCTGATCGTGATGTTGAGCTGCAACCGGCCCAGATCCCGGCACTGCTGCTGCAACGCCCGGCAGGTGTCGACGATGCCGAGCACATCGGCGTCGGTCTCGCCCGGCAGACCGATCATGAAATAGAGCTTCACCCGGCTGTAGCCGTTCTGCATGGCGGTGCGGAGGCCGCGCAGCAGTTCCGCATCGGTGAGTCCCTTGTTGACGATGTCCCGCAGGCGCTGGGTGCCGGCCTCGGGGGCGAAGGTGAGCCCGGCCCGGCGGGTGCCGCCGAGGATGTGGGCGATGGAATCGTCGAAGCGGTCGACCCGCTGGCTGGGCAAGGTGAGGCTGACGTTGTGCTCCGCCAGCCGGTTGCGCAGCTCCACCCCCACCGCCGGCAGGGACAGGTAATCACTGCAGCTGAGCGACAGCAACGAGAAGTCGCTGTAACCGGTGCGCCGCATGCCCTCCTCCACCGCCTCGATCACCGCCTCGGGCTCCACATCCCGGGCCGGGCGCGTCAGCATCCCCGGCTGGCAGAAGCGGCAACCGCGGGTGCAGCCGCGGCGGATCTCCACGGTGAGCCGGTCGTGGACCGTTTCGATGTGGGGAACCAGGCCCATGGCGTAGTGGGGCATGGGGGTGGCGGTGCGCCGCTGGATCCGGGGGGCCAGGCCAGGCTCGAGCGGCAGCAGGCTGACGCCATCGGGCCCCGGCGCGTACAGGGCCGGCACGTAGACCCCCGGCAGCTCGGCCAGATCCCGCAGCAGGGCCCGGCGGCCCAGGCCGGCGGCCCTGCCCTCGGCCACCACCAGACCGATCTCGGGCAGCAGCTCCTCCCCATCCCCCAGGGCCAGGAAATCGAAGAACGGCGCGAAGGGCTCGGGGTTGCCGGTGGCGGTGGGCCCGCCGGCGAAGATCAGCGGCGCTGCCGCCGGATCGTCCAGGGGTAGGTCGCCCCGGTCGGCGGCCAGGATCGGGATGCCGGCCAGATCCAGCATCTCCAGAATGTTGGTGCCACCCAGTTCGTAGCTGAGGCTGAAGCCGAGGATGTCGAAGGCCGCCAGGGGCCGGTGGCTTTCCACCGCGAACAGGGGCGCGCCCCGCTGCCGCAGCCGGGCCGCCAGATCGGGCGCCGGCAGGTAAGCCCGGTCGCAGAGCTGGCCGGGGACGGCATTGAGGATGGAATAGAGCAGCACGTGGCCGAGGTTGCTGGCGCCGACCTCATAGACCTCCGGATAGGTGAGGGCCCAGCGCACCCGGGCCGCCGACCAGTCCCGGGGCTCCACCCCCCGCTCGTTGCCCAGATAGCGGGCCGGGCGGGAGATGGTGCTGTCCACCAGCGCGGCGAAGTCGATCGGCGCAACGGTCAAGGCCAGGGACTGCAGGCTGGAAACCGATGGTAGGCAGGCCGCACCTCGCCATAGGAAGATGCCGCCGGGCCCAGCCGCTCCGCCTTCCGCTTCCCTCCCATGGTTCAGGTCAACGACAGCTATCTCAAGCTCAAGGCGGGCTATCTGTTTCCCGAGATCGCCCGCCGCGTCAAGGCCTTCAGCGAGGCCCATCCCGAGGCTGCCGTGATCCGCCTCGGCATCGGCGACGTCACCGAACCCCTGCCGGCGGCCTGCCGCGAGGCGATGAAGCAGGCCATCGAGGCCATGGGCACCCGGGAGGGCTTCCATGGCTATGGCCCTGAGCAGGGCTACGCCTGGCTGCGGGAGGCCATCGCCCGCCACGACTTCCAGTCCCGCGGCTGCGACGTGAAGGCCGAGGAGATCTTCGTCTCCGACGGCTCCAAGTGCGACAGCAGCAACATCCTCGACATCCTTGGGGCCGGCAACCGCATCGCCGTCACCGACCCGGTTTACCCGGTGTACGTCGACAGCAACGTGATGGCAGGCCGCACCGGCGAGGCTGGCGATGGCGGGCGTTACGGGGGCCTCACCTACCTGCCGATCACCGCGGCCAACGGGTTCATCGCCCCGCTGCCAGAGCAGCCGGTGGATCTGATCTACCTCTGCTTCCCCAACAACCCCACCGGTGCGGTCGCCACCCGGGAGCAGCTCAAGCAATGGGTGGACTACGCCCTGGCCCACGACGCCCTGATTCTGTTTGACGCCGCCTATGAGGCGTTCATCACCGATCCCGACCTGCCCCACTCCATCTACGAGATCGAAGGGGCGCGACGCTGCGCGATCGAGTTCCGCTCCTTCTCCAAGAACGCCGGCTTCACCGGCACCCGCTGCGCCTTCACCGTGGTGCCCCGGGGGCTCACCGGCCGATCGGCGGCCGGTGAGCCGGTGGAGCTGTGGGGGCTCTGGAACCGGCGCCAGAGCACCAAGTTCAACGGGGTGAGCTACATCGTGCAGCGGGGGGCCGAGGCGGTGTACTCCCCGGCAGGCCAGGAGCAGGTGCGGGCCCTGGTGAGCTTCTACATGGAGAACGCGGCCATCATCCGCCGCGAACTGGCGGCCGCCGGGCTGCAGGTCTACGGCGGCCAGCAGGCCCCCTACGTGTGGATCAAGACCCCCGAGGGACTGGATTCCTGGGGCTTCTTCGACCACCTGCTCGGCCAGGCCCATGTGGTGGGCACCCCCGGCAGCGGTTTCGGGGCCGCCGGGGAAGGCTATTTCCGCCTGTCGGCGTTCAACTCCCGCGCCAACGTCGACGAGGCGATGCGCCGGATCCGGGCTCTTTAGAGTTGGCCCTTATCAGGACCGGAGCGGCCATGCCCATGACCATCCCGGCGGCGACCGAAACCCCGACCCGATCGCCGGGGGGTGCCGCCGTGATCGAGAAGGCGCCGGAGCGGGTGCGCAAGACCTCGCCCCGCTACAAGGTGCTGCTTCACAACGATCCAGTGAACAGCATGGAATACGTGGTGAACACCCTGCGCCAGGTGGTGCCGTCCCTGAGCGAGCAGGATGCCATCGCCGTGATGCTGGAGGCCCACAACACCGGCGTGGGACTGGTGATCGTCTGCGATCTTGAGCCAGCCGAGTTCTACAGCGAAACCCTTAAGGCCAAGGGCCTCACCAGCACGATCGAACCGGAGAGCTGAGTGGCTGCCTCCCCGGAGATTCCGCAAGCCCGGCGCAGCCCCCGCTGGATCGGAACCCTCCTTTACGTGCCCGGGCTCTACGGCCTGGGCTGGCTTCTGGTGCGCCCCCTTGGCGGCATCGCCCCGGCCTTGCGCCCCGATCAGGTGAACCTGGCCGGGGCGGTTGTGTCCCTGCTGCTGCTGGTCCTCACGTTGCCGCTGCGGTTGGGACGGGCCTGGGGGGAAACTCAGCCCTGGCGCGCTCTGGGAGTGATGGCCCCACCGCTGGCGATCCTGGGGGCCTTCGGGCGAGGGCTGCTGAAGGCCCTGGTGCTGCTGGCCCTGGTGGTGGGAGCCCTGCTGGCCGGCGGAAGCGCCCGCTGGATCGGCCCGGCCGCCCTGGATGGGGGCGAGAGGCTCAATGCCCTGGCCCTGGTGGTGGGGGTGGGCTTCGCCGAGGAACTGGTGTTCCGCGGCTGGCTGTGGGGCGAGCTCCAGCAACTGGTGGCGCCCCGGGCTGCGCTGCTGCTGCAGGCGGCCATCTTCGCCTTGGTGCACCCCTGGAGCCGAGACGGCGGGCTGGGGGCGGTGGGGCTGCTGGGTGGCCTGATCCTGCTGGGACTGAACCTGGCCCTGCTGCGCCGGGACGATCAAGGGGTGCTCTGGGGAGCGATCGGCCTCCACGGCGGGTTGGTGGGGGGGTGGTTCGCCCTGCAGGCGGGCCTCCTGGAGGTGCTGCCGGGAGCCTCCCCCTGGCTGGCGGGGCCTGGGGAGGGTGCCAATCCCAATCCCATCGGAGGGCTGGTGGGCTGGCTGGGGCTAGGGGCGCTGCTGCTGGTGCGGCGGTGGTGGAGCGGCTGACGCTCAGAACACCACGAAATCAGCGGCCACCGGGGAGATTGAGGTGCCGGTGAGTTTGGCGAACTCCATGTAGTCGGAGAGGCTGGCCGAACCACCCTCACGGAAGTAGAGCGACCCGCCGCTGAACACCACAGCCAAGCCCGCCGCGGCAGTGGTTCCGAAATCACCGCCTGCCAGAGCCCCCTGGCTCAGTCCGGTGAACACGGAGTCATCCAGCCAGATCTTGTCGGCCCCCGAGGCCTTGAAATCGGTGATGGTGTCCACGTTGGTGGGGCCGAGGGGCGTGGTGAAGGCGAACACATCGGGCCCCCCATTCCCCATGAGCGTGTCGTTGCCCAGGCCACCCGTGATGAAGTCCGCGCGGCGGGGGCTCGAGGTGCCATTGAGGGAATCGTTGCCCACGCCTCCCACCAGGAAACGCTGGAAGCTCTGGAAGGCACCGGTCGCAGGATTCCACACCTCGTTGGGACCGAAGCTGAGCTGCTGGGTTCCGGTGACGCCGGTGCCTCCGCTGGCACCGGTGGCCGCCTGGGTGATCAGGCTGGTGAAGGGAACGACATCCTTGAAGGTGTTGCCGGTGGCCGAGATGGTCCGGAGGTTGTAAAGGGTCTGCCCGGCGTCGATCACCACACCGAGGCCGAAGCTGGTGAAGCCACCTTCGAAACTGTTCCCCGCAACCGTGACGGTCTTACGGTTCACGTTCATCAGGTCCAGATGGGTGCCATTGAGGAACTGATTTTCCGTGATCTGACCGCTGCTGTTGGAGAAGATCTGGCCGCGCTGCTTACGCTGATGCTCCGCATCGAACACGTTGCGGGCCACCGTGAAGCCGGTGCTGTCGAAGAAGGTGATCGAGTTTCCGTAACCGCCCTCATAGAACGTGGAATCCTGCACCGTCATGGCGCTTCCCTGGGCGAAGAGAAAGGCCGAGCCACCGGAGGAGAGGGCGGTGGTGGTTCCTGCCACGTAGGTCTGCTGGCCGCCGAAGTTCTGATCCACCGTCACGGTGTCCAGCATCAGATTGCTGGCGCCCGTCAGATCGGAGTAGGCACCGTTGGCCCCGCTGTTGCCGCGGTGGGTACCCGTGAAGGTCAGGTTGATCAGGCTCAGGCCCGTGACCGGCAGGGTGGCACCGGTGACCACGCCACCGCTGACGATCTTGTTGCCGGCCTGGAGGATGTACTCGCTGGTACCGGTGAAGTTGAAAGCGAGGGTGAGATCGCGGATCGTCCAGTTCGTGGGGATGCCGAATCCGGCATCCTTGGCGGAGGCATAGATGCGCTCGAGGTTGGTGATCGTGGTGGCAGCCGGTGCACCAGCAAGGGTGAGACCCGTGATGCCGCTCCGGGAAGACTGGAATCGGGCCAGTCCTGGGATGAAGAAGTTGCCGCTGCCGGCACCGTAGTTCTTGATGTCGTAGGAACCCGCAGCCAGACTGATGGTGTTGCCGCCGACGGCGGCGTTGATGGCAGCCCGTAACGTGGGGAATGTCGTGGCGCCGATGCTGATAGCCATAGGAGAGATCTCTGGAAAACCGGTGAAGGTACGGGTCAGGGCAAGACCGAAAACAACCCAACTCTACCTGAATTTTCGAGGGGAGACCGCTTAGTGAATCAGCGGGGAATCCAGGTGAACCAGAACCCTGCTGAGCCTCCCGGACCGGCCCTGCCCTCAGCGCACCGCCGTCGCCAGTGCCCGCAGCGCCGGCAACACCGCCTTCGCTGACACCGTGGCCTCCCTCGAGTACGCCGTCGACCATCTCCAACTGGGGTGTCCCTGGGGCTGGTGGTGGGCCACAGAGGCTGCGGGGCCGACCGCCGCGATCTCCAGCGCTCCGCTGACGCCGCTGCTCAGCGATCTGGTGGCTCCGATCCGCGCCAACCTGGAGCCCGGTCACGACCTGGACCGGGCGATCCGCCACAACGCCCGGTCCAAGTCGCCCAGTTGAGCTATGAAAGCCAACGGATCGGCCAGGCAGTGCGGATGGGCCCGCTGACGATCCGCTCCGGGGCCTACGACATCGCCAGCGGCCGGGCGACGCTGCTGGAGGCCTGATGCTGGGGCGGGTTTCTGCGGAGGCACGCCCCAGGCACCTCGCGGAGGCAGCGCGGCGGCATGTCGTCACGGCGACAGGCGCAGCCCTGCCAACACTGGATCCCAGGAGACGATCGTCGCCGGGAGGGAAGCGCCGGGCGAAAAACGGCAACGGCGAGCACTAAGCAATGAACGAAAAGAGCATGTTGATGTGCACGGTGCACTCGAGCCTGCCGCCCTTGCTGCAGACAAAATCAACCACATCCCTGTCCCTGTCTCGATCTCCTTCGATCAGCATGTAGGAGATTGGAATCTGCCAGTCATGGGACTTCAGCACCTCCAGCTCATGACCCTCCACATCCAAGGACAGCAAGCCGAAGGCAGAGATGCCCGATTGCTGAATAATGGAAGCCAGGGATCGCGTCGGCAGGGCGACCGTCTGAAGATCGGTGCTGATCTGGCCGGCAAGCCAGTCATTCTCAGCCGTGGATTCATCCATCCACTGCCGCTGGTGAAATTGCCTCTGCGTGCTTTTCACAGCTGAGACACACTGAAGATCAGGGTTGGAAAAGTAGCGGAACTCCTCCTGCCCACCCTCCGTACCGACCAGGCTGTTCACCAGCACATTGCCGGGCCTGTTCAGCACCAGCTTCTCGAAGGCGCTGGGGATGGGCTCGATCAAGATCCCAGACCACCCGTACTCATCTTGAAGGGTTTTGGTGTTGGAATACCTGACGCCATCAAGCGCACCCAGCTCTATGTAGAAATTGGGAATGCCCTCCTTACAGAGGTAATGATCAATCAAAAACTTATCTTCACCAAACTGAGAGAAGAACATGCTGGTCTCTATCATTTCTGGCTGCTCAAGACTAGCTGCCCCAGCCAACTACCTGGCGCAGCCCAACGACTGATCGATCAGGACTTGACCGATCCGGACCTCACCGTTCCAGCGAATCCCGACCCTGCACCGCTGCCTCCACAGAGGCAGACCACGGCCGCTCAGCGCACCGCCGTCGCCAGTGCCCGCCGGCCTTGCACCGGTGCCCGCAGCGCCTCCTCCAAAGGGGCCACGCCGTACTCCCGCTCCAGCAGGGCCATGACGGTGCGGCCGAAGTCAGCCGGGTTGCGCTCGAAGGCCTCCAGACAGATCTGGCCGAACACCCGGCCCATCGGCTCGGGGTTCCAGAGCAGCTTGCGGGCCGTCCAGGGCATCAGGCTCATCGGGTCGTAGCCGGGCTTGAGCATCCCCTGATCGAAGGCGTACTGCTCCAGGTGTGTGTGGGGCTGGAGCCCGATGAAGAAGATGGCCGGCTCCACCTTGTCGGCGCCGAAGATGCGCTCCAGTTCCCGGTGGTAGGCGATCGTCTGGCGGATGGTCTCGGGCCGTTCATCGATCACGTTGAACGAGTAGTTGACGGAGACATGCTCGTGGAAGCCGGCCGCCGCCAGCAGGCGGCAGTTCTCCAGCACCGTGCGCAGGTTGTAGCCCATGCGCATCTTGCGAACGAGCTCCTGGGATCCTGAGGTGATGCCGATCTCGAAATAGCTCATGCCCGTGGCCACCATCAGATCGGCCAGCTCGACGTCCAGGTTGTCGGCACGGATGTAGGCGGCCCAGCGGATATCCCTGAGGCCTTCGGCCTGAATGGCCCGCAGCAGCTGCTTGGCATCGTCGATGTAGCGCCTGGCCGGGATGAACTGCGCATCGGTGAACCAGAAGCCACGCACCCCACGGTCGTACAGCTGGCGCATCTCCCGCACCACCTCCTCGACGGGGTTGACGCGCACGGCCTTGCCTTCCACCACGGTGTAGACGCAATAGCAGCAGTTGTGGGGGCAGCCGCGCTTGGTCTGGACGCCGACGTAGAAGTCGCCGCCATCGAGATACCAGTTCAACTGGGGCCAGATCGAGGCGATGTAGGCATAGTTGCAGGCGGTTTTCTCCAGACCCGCCGGTTGTTCATGAATCAGGCCCGGACGGGGGGCTTCCCCCACCACGTAGCAGCGCTCCGCCTGCAGCGACTGGCCGCGGATCAGCTTCTCCAGTAGTCCTTCCCCCTCCCCCACCGACACCACGGAACCGGTGGGCAGGCCGCGTCCCAGCTGCTCGTAGAACACACTCACCGCCCCGCCGCCGATCACCACCCGGGCCCCGGGGGTGTGCCGGCAGGCGCGCCGCAGGCCCCGGCGCACCAGCCTCAGGTTGCGCCACAGCTCGCCGTAATAGGAGCCCATCAGCCGCAGGCCACCGAGCGCCCCGCGCAGGCGCTTGAGCGGATTGGAGGAATAGAACACCTCGAAGGAGTTCTGCAGCGGATTGCCTCCCCGGCCATCGACCGGGGCATAGATCTGGATGTCCCGCCAGGAGAACACCAGCAGGCTGGGCCGGAACTCGTCCACCATCTCCAGCAGCACCCGCTGCACATCGAGCAGGGGCACCGCCGCCAGATCCAGGATCCGCTGGGGCAGGGCGGGAAAGCACTTGTGCAGGTGATCGGCCAGGTAGATGGGGCCAATCGGAAAGATCGGATTGCAGGGCAGCCGAACCAGCAGCACCCGTTGATCGCTCACGGCTCGCGCGGCTCGATGGGTTGGTTGGACGCTAACAAGACCGTCCGGGCCGCCGGTGACCCGGCCCCGACCGACCGCGGCCGACAGGGCCGGGGAGAGCAGCGGGGCGAACCAAAGCTTTTCTTCATGAAGGCGCCGCTCACCCTCCGCAACACTCTGTTACAGTCCCCGCAGGTGGGATTCCGCCTCTACCTCCTTCATCGGATCGGCGTTACGCGCTGGCCGTTGTCACCTTTTCTCGCACTCATGACCGCCACTCTCCAGCAGCGCTCCGGCGCTTCGGTGTGGAACCAGTTCTGTGAGTGGGTCACCTCCACCAACAACCGTCTGTACGTCGGTTGGTTCGGTGTGCTGATGATCCCCACCCTGCTGGCCGCCACCATCTGCTTCATCGTCGCCTTCATCGCGGCGCCCCCTGTCGACATCGACGGCATCCGTGAGCCCGTCGCCGGCTCCCTGATGTACGGCAACAACATCATCTCCGGCGCCGTTGTTCCTTCCAGCAACGCCATCGGCCTGCACTTCTACCCCATCTGGGAAGCCGCCAGCCTCGACGAGTGGCTGTACAACGGTGGTCCTTACCAGCTGGTGGTCTTCCACTTCCTGATCGGCGTCTTCGCCTACATGGGCCGCGAGTGGGAGCTTTCCTACCGCCTCGGCATGCGCCCCTGGATCTGCGTTGCCTACTCCGCCCCCGTGGCGGCTGCCAGCGCCGTGTTCCTGATCTACCCCTTCGGTCAAGGTTCCTTCTCCGACGGCATGCCCCTCGGCATCAGCGGCACCTTCAACTACATGCTGGTATTCCAGGCTGAGCACAACATCCTGATGCACCCCTTCCACATGCTGGGTGTGGCAGGCGTGTTCGGTGGCTCCCTGTTTTCCGCGATGCACGGTTCGCTCGTCACCAGCTCCCTGGTGCGTGAAACCACCGAGAGCGAGTCGCAGAACTACGGCTATAAGTTTGGCCAAGAGGAAGAGACCTACAACATCGTGGCCGCCCACGGTTACTTCGGTCGCCTGATCTTCCAGTACGCCTCGTTCAACAACAGCCGCAGCCTGCACTTCTTCCTGGCAGCCTGGCCTGTGATCGGCATCTGGTTCACCGCCCTGGGCGTGAGCACGATGGCCTTCAACCTGAACGGTTTCAACTTCAACCAGTCGATCCTCGACGGTCAGGGCCGGGTGATCAACACCTGGGCCGACGTGCTCAACCGTGCCGGGCTCGGCATGGAAGTGATGCACGAGCGCAATGCACACAACTTCCCGCTCGACCTGGCGGCTGCCAGCGCCACCCCTGTGGCCCTGACCGCCCCGGCCATAGGCTGAAGCTGACCTGCCTCCAACTTGAAAGCCCCCTCTGAGTAGGGGGCTTTTTTATTTGGGGCTCCAGAGCCAAGTCACCACCCCCCGCAGCCCAAGTGATGATCTGGACGATCAGCAGCGTGTCATCACTTCATGGCTGGCCGAAAGCCAGGCACCAGTGGCGTCGTATCGGCGCACCAGTCGCTCCATCTGACCGGGGGCGGGCAGCCAGCCGCCCTCCAGAACGAACGCCTCGCGGTGGCTGATCCGCTCCGGCAGGCGACAGAAGCCGCCATCGGGCAGCAACCTCAGGCCCTCCAGCTCCGCGGAGCCCAGCTCCAGCCTGCAATCGGCCACGTCGGGGGTGGGCCAGTCAGCACTGATGGTGGCCGTCACTCCAGCCCAGGTTCCCAGCAGTTGATCGGGGCTTGTTGGAACACACTCCTCAGCCCCGCTGCCGGCGCGGAACTCACGGATCAGCACCAGTTGGTCGAAGGCGCCTGCTTCGCTGTAGAGCTGCACCAACCGGTGGCGCCGGTTCAGCCTGATGAAGCCGAACTCGCCACCAAAGACCGTCTTCGGCGCCACCTGTAGCGACCCCTTGTTGAACGCCCCCGAATCGAAGAACACCACCTGGCGACCCAGACTGCGGTAGTCCTGCTCCATGGCATAGCTGGGTTCGCCAGCCCCATCAGCCGGCCCGCCGCCCGGAGCGATCGCCATGCCGGCAGGCCAGCGACGCAGCCCGAAGCGCACCAGCTGCTCGTTGTCATCACTCTTGAGCGTCAGCACCGAAGGGGTGCTCTCGCGCAGCGTGCCATCGGCCGTGACGGTGGTGAAACTACCGCGCCACTCGCCAAGGTTTCGCATGAAATTCTGCCATTGACTGGTCATGGAGCACCGCTGATCGACCACGATCGTAGGCAGCGGTGGCCAACGAACCCCCCCGATCAGCCGCAAAAGAGCTCAGACACCCGATGGAAACTGGGGCTCTCTTTTCAGCTACAAACCGGTCGAGACTGCATTCTTCCCAGTTCTGCAGCCTGAAGCGGTCGGCTCTCGCTTCTCGCAGGTATGGAGGACGCCTGCAGGTCGCTTGCATGCAGCACCACCAAGGGAGACGGTTAGCCCTACTGACGCCGCTTGACGGAGTCCGCTGTCTGCATCAACACTTCATACTTTCTTGAGGCCAATAGGATGCAGTAGTGGGCCACAAGAGTTAATACTGACCTGATCAATTGACCTGCATTTTGTCTGGCTATGGCTGTTACAGTTTTGTGATCCCTTCAAGAAGTCCCATGGACCAAGACACCCCAACAACTCCAAGCGCCCTGGAACGCTCCTCCATCCGCGGCGCCACGGTGACCACCGAAGACGGTGGCCGCCTCAATGCCTTTGCCACTGAACCACGCATGGAAGTGGTGAGCGCCGAGCGTGGCTGGGGCTTCCATGAGCGCGCCGAGAAGCTCAATGGCCGCTTTGCCATGATCGGCTTCGTTGCTCTGCTCATCACCGAGTTTGCCTTGGGCGGCGAGGCCTTCACCCGCGGGATATTGGGTATCGGCTGATTCGGGTTGCGGGTGCGTAGCTGCTGGCAAGAAACGAGCCAGCAGCGTATTTTTCTATTTTCTGTAGATTCTTTTTCTCTGCCTCAATCGTTGCAAACATCCAGTCCGGGGTGATCGGTGCAGTGCATCATGATCATCAGCCAAACTCCTTGTGCGCTGGTGGTTGCTCAGCTCGGCTGGCTGAGCGGCCAGAGACGGCGGATGTGCCCCTGCCAATCGACCTGACCTCAGCCGCAGCGGCAAGGTCTGCATGACCTGCCACTGGTTTCGCCACCACGCCGGGGTGAACGGCATCCCGGTGCTCACCTGCCAGTTGCACCAGGGCCTGCTGCCCCAGGGGGAGCACCTCACCCGCCACTGCCAGGGTTGGACAGACGACAAGACGCGCCAGCAGGGCTGGTGCCCGGAGGTGGGCTGATCCTGAGTGGCCGCCAGGTGCTGCACTTCAGACCCGTCCGCTACAACCGCTGGAGCCCGACGCTTGCGGTGAAGAGCGGCGAGCTGATGCCCGGCCAGCCGGCACCACTCCTCAAACGGCGCCGGGAACTGTCGCGCGAGGAGGCCTTCAGGCTGTGGCGGTAGATGTTTCGTCAGGGCTGGCAGGTTTGCCCGCCCCAGTGGGTGCCGCAGGCCTCCCTCTACCTCCGTTGACGAGAATCGGCCCCATGGAGCTCCATGCCGATCTCAGCCAGCGCGCCCTGCTGAACACCAGCAGCCTGCCCTGGACCGCCTCGCCGATGGCCGGAGTGGAGCGGCGCATGCTCGATCGGCGTGGCGAGGAAGTGGCTCGTGCGACCTCGATCGTGCGCTACGCGCCCGGGAGCCGGTTTGAACGCCACAGTCACGGTGGCGGCGAGGAGATCCTGGTCCTGGAGGGAAGCTTCTCCGACGAGCAGGGCGACTATCCAGTCGGCACGTACCTGCGCAACCCGGTCGGCTCCAGCCATGCGCCCTTCAGTGAAGAAGGCTGCACTCTCCTGGTGAAGCTGCAGCAGATGCACCCGGCCGATCAGCAGCGGCAGGTGATCGACACCAACAAAGCAGCCTGGCTGCCGGGCCTGGTGAGCGGCCTGGAGGTTCTGCCCCTGCATGCCTTCGGGTCGGAGCATGTGGCCCTGGTGCGTTGGGCTCCGGGCACGGTGTTTCAGCCCCATGGCCATCCGAGCGGCGAGGAGATCCTGGTGCTCTCTGGCGTGTTCCAGGACGACCAGGGCACCTATCCGGCCGGCAGCTGGCTGCGCAACCCGCCCGACAGCGTGCACCGGCCCTGGAGTGAGGAGGGGTGCACCATCTGGGTAAAGACCGGCCACCTGCCGACCACCCAGGGGCCCGATGGCTCAGACGCGTGAGGCACGAGCCTCCCGCAGGATCCGCCGGCCTCCGTTCAGGACCAGCAGGCTGATGGCACTGCCGATCATCAGATCAGGGATGCGGCTGCCACTCCAGGCCACCAGCAGGCCGGCCACGATCACGCCCAGGTTGGCCAGCAGGGCCAGGGCGCCGATGCCCACCATCAGGGCGCTGATTGGTTCACGGCCCAGCACGGTGCGCCTCAGCACATCCAGCAGCACCCAGATCGCCAGGATGATCTGCAGCCGGCCGCTGAGCACGGCGGTCCGGCGCTGCTGCGTCATGTTGCGGCCCACGGCTCCAAGGCTGAGGCCATAGACGCCCGCGTCGGCCAGCATGTCGAGGGAGTCAGCAATCAGGCCGGTGGAGCCTGCTCGCAGGCCTACAGCCAGTTCCACCACAAACATGGCGGCGTTGATCACCAGCACCACCCAGAGGGTGCGGCGCTGCAGCTCAGCCGCCTGCTCGGCTCCACAGCCGCAACCCACAGCCTTGCTGCTGCCTTGAGCCATAGCGTGAGTGTTGATCGATTTTTTCGGCAAACTCCTAACCCTCCGGAGCGTCCAGAGCCGAGCCGCTCCAGGCGATCCCGGCCAGATCCGCCACCTCCCGGTGCCAGCTGGCCAGGTCGTTCCTGGAGAAGCCGCGCAGATGGTCATGGCCGCAGGCCCTTGCCAGCACCTGCATCAGCGCCACCGCCGCCTGCAGGAACCTGGCCAGCCGCTGGGCGGCATGCTCCACCTCGAGGCGGCGGCGCAGCTGCGGATCCTGGGTGGCGATGCCCGCCGGACAGCGGTTGGTGTGGCAGATCCGGGCGCCGACACAGCCGATCGCCTGGATCGCCGCATTGGCCAGGGCGATGCCATCGGCCCCCAGGGCCAGGGCCTTGACGCAGTCGGCCGGAGTGCGCAGGCCGCCGGTAGCGATCAGGGTGACGCGGCCGCTGGCACCCCGGCGGTCGAGGTGGGCCCGGGCCCGCGCCAGGGCAGGGATGGTGGGCACGGCGATATGGTCACGGAACAGCAGGGGGGCGGCGCCGGTGCCGCCGCCGCGGCCATCGAGGATCAGGTAGTCGGCGCCGGCCTCCAGGGCGAAGTCCAGGTCGGCTTCGATGTGCTGGGCACTGAGCTTGAAACCCACCGGGATGCCACCGGTGAGCTCCCGCACCCGATCGGCGAAGGCGCGGAAATCAGCCGGGGTGTGGAGATCGGGGAAGGTGGGGGGTGAGTGGATCGGCTGGCCTTCGGGGATGCCACGGATCGCGGCGATGCGGGCGGTGACCTTGCTGGCCGGCAGGTAGCCGCCGCTGCCGGTCTTGGCGGCCTGGCCGGCCTTGAAGTGGAAGGCCTGCACAAGCGGCAGCAGCTCCTCCCGGTAGCCGAACCGGGCCGGGCCCAGTTCGAACAGGTAGCGCCGGTTGGCGGCCTGCTCCTGGGGCAGCATCCCGCCTTCCCCTGAGCAGATCCCCGTCCCGGCCCGCTCCGCCCCGGTGGCCAGGGCCAGCTTGGCCTCCTCGGAGAGGGCCCCGAAACTCATGTCGGAGACCAGCAGAGGTATCTCCAGCCGCAGGGGTCGCCGCGCCTGGGGGCCGATCACCAGCTCGGTGCCCACCGCCGCCTCACTCGGCAGGGGCTGGCGGGCCAGCTGGGCCACCAGGATCTGGATGTCGTCCCACAGCGGCAGCTGGGAGCGCGGCACGCCCATGGCCGCCAGCGGCCCCTCGGGGCCCACCCGATCGAGGCCGTGTTCGGCCAGCTCATGGATCAGCAGCACATTGGGCTCTTCCGGTGTGGGCTGGGGCGTCGGCATCGCCTCGACGCTGTAGAGCGATCCGACCCGATCGGCCGGCACCCGGCCGTGGCTGCCGTCGCAGTTGGGCGGGGTGGCGGTCTGCTTGCAGCGGCACAGCACGGCCCTGCCGCTCGTTTCGGCCACGAAGGCCAGGGGACTGAACCCGGTGCCCTGATGGGAGCCGTCGCAGAAGGGCTGGTCAGCCGACCTTCCGCAGGCGCAATAGAAGTACTCCTTCCCCTGCTCCAGTTCCACGCTGATGGGGGTGCTGGCGGCGACCATCGGTGCTGGCATCGGGCTCAGGCGTACGACACGGGCCAGTGGCCCACCATTCAGTGTGGACCGGGCCAACAAAGGACGCCGCCTGATCAGGCAAGGGGGTGGGGGTGTCTTTCGTGTCCCAGAACCCAGGGGCGAACTCGGCATCCTCGTGCCGGCCAATGCCTGCACGAGCCACAAGAGCCAGGGCAGCGAATACCCCGCCGAGGTGATCCCTTTGCTAACCCACGTTGCAGCGCCATCTGGTGTACATCGGCATCACCAGCTGCTTGCCGCGGTTGATGCCGGCTGCGTGGGCCTCACCAGAGGCCTGGCAGTAGCCGCGCGCTGCGCTGCTGCCAGGCGCTGAATTCCGGGTACTTCGCCGCCATCTGCACGTCCTTCTGGCCAATGCGCTGCAGATAGATCAGCAGCACCAGAGCCGGCACCAGGTAGGCCCAGCCGTTGCCGGCCACCACCGCGAAGCTCAGGTAGCGCAGCAGATCGCCGAGGTAGTTCACATGGCGCACGCGCCGCCAGATGCCGTCGCTCACCAGGCCAGCACCCATCACTTTGGCGGTGGTTTTCTGTGCATCGGCGCTGGCGTTGATCAGGCTGCCGAAGCTGAACAGCCCCAGCGCCACGGCCACGGCGGCCTGGGAGATCGGCACGGGATTGAGAAAAGCCAGCAGCCCCGGCAGGCTGTAGAGCACCCCGATGAACAGCAGGACGACGCCAAACCCAACCACCCCCACACGCTCGCTGAACAGCTGGCGAGCCCGCTCAGGAAACAGCCACTGCTCCAGCAGCCACCAGAGGCAGTAGCTGATGTGCAGGCTGAGATAGACCACTTGGCGCATGTCCTTCACCCCGACCACGGCCGCCAGCACCAGCAGCAGCACGATCGTGAGCATTTTGGCGGTGTTGATCGCCGTGAGTTGGCTCCAGCCCGCCGGCGGGGCCTGGCCCTCGTACCGTGCTGATTCTGTCATTCGTGCACACTCGCTGGCGACACCCTATCGACCCTGGCGGGCGTCGCGACCGCCAAAACCGCTCCCACCGCCGCTGCCAGCTAGAACGAGCCATGCCAGACGACACCATGCCCGACAGAAAACAATCTCATGTGGTCGTCATCGGAGGCGGATGGGCTGGCTGGGGTGCCGCAAAGTCACTCTGCGAAGCCGGCGTTGACGTGA
>Ga0247841_10000307_pt1 | contig 132058 bp, 103 predicted proteins | sample LaCruzMarch2015__2_FD_192410 | JGI IMG/M metagenome (GOLD analysis project Ga0247841, IMG submission 192410) | Freshwater microbial communities from meromictic Lake La Cruz, Castile-La Mancha, Spain - LaCruzMarch2015_18m | ecosystem: Environmental > Aquatic > Freshwater > Lake | place: Spain...
GCCTTGAGCCATTGTCGATCCCTCCTGTAACTTGGTTGGTTTGTTCCCAATCCCAAGATACTGCGGAACACAATGGCTCGTCTATCTCTGCGCTAAGCCTTTTTACACAATATTAAGCACACAACCAAAAATACTTGATGAGAAATGGCTCGATGATTTTCAGTCGCGTAGATTTGATCTTCATCCTGGCGATTCCGTCAGAGCGGAAGTTCAGATTGACTATAAATACGGTTATGACTACGAAGTGCTCGCGTCAAATTACACAATGATCAGAGGTATAGAAGTTATTCACTCCAAGGATACTATTAATAATAACAGACTTCCCGGCATCATTGATCAATGATTGATCGCTTTGGATGTGCATGAAACTTGAATCACATCGTCATTAAAAACAACATATAGCAACGGTAAGATAATGGCAAAAGCCAAAACACAAAAATCCCCGACAGGCTCGTTCGGCGGTGAAGAGGCGCGGAACGTTGAAGGCGACGTCGGCTTTGAGGTTGACTTCCCTGTGTCGCCTCTCGGTCATCGCCTCTTGGAAATCCGCAAACGTATCGTTGCTTCTGGCTCCAAGCTGCTTTCATGGGATGAAATTGAAGCCGAAGTTCGAGAGCGGCGAGGCGGGAATAGAGGATCAGAGGATTGAAAAGGACATTCCTTGACGCTGGCGTATTGATCGCAGCGGCGTCTGGCAGAGGCGAAGCTTCCAAACCAGCATCCAGAATTCTTGCAGAACCAAATCGGGAATTTATATCAAGCGAATTCATCCGGCTGGAGGTCGTTCCTAAAAGTGTCTTCAACCGTAAGATCGAGGAATCTGTCTTCTACGATGAGTTCTTCGCTTCCGTTGTTGAGATGATTCCAGTTGATAACAGAATGCTGAGTCGAGCAATGAGTCTCGCCTGCAATGCCGGTCTGTCCGCCATCGACGCTCTTCATCTGGCTGCCGCGATAATTGGGGAAGTAGATGAATTCATCACGACTGAAAAGCCGAGCAAACCCATCCATCGCGTTAAGCTGATACCCATTGTCAGCATACGTAACGGATCTGGAATGAAAGTTAAGGGATTGGAGTAGAATTTAGGTAATGATTCCAATCAGATAATGAACGCTTGATTCAATTACATCGTCATAAAAACAATATATACCAACGGTAAGATAATGGCAAAAGCCAAAACACAAAAATCCCCGGCAGGATCGTTCGGCGGCGAGAAAGCGCATCATGAAAACCTGCCGAAATGGATCTTCGAGCAGAACCATCTCGAAAAGATGGACGCGCTGCTGCCCGAACTCGACATCCCGGTGCGCGAATACGGCGACCTGAAGAAGGACGGGTATATCGAACTCTACCGCTTGCTCTACCTCACTCGTGAAGTAGAAGCGCGGCTCACCCGGCTCTACCGGCAAGGCAAGATCGTCGGCGGAGTCTATCTCTCGAAGGGCACCGAAGCCATCGCGGTCGCCGCCGGATTCAGCCTCCAGCGGAACCACGACTGGCTCTTCCCGATGCACCGCGACATCGGCGCTCACATCGGCTTCGGCCAGCGCCCGTACCGCATCTATTCGCAGTATATGGGGCGCGCCGACGGGCCGACTCGAGGCCGCGACGGCAACACTCATATGTCAGACAAGAACCTGCACATCGTCGGGATGATCAGCCACCTCGGTTCGATGATTCCGGTCGCAGTCGGAGCAGCAATCGGCTGCCGGATGCGCGGCGAGAAGGTCGTCTCGCTGACCTTCATCGGCGACGGCGGAGCTTCGATTGGAGATTTCCACGAAGGATTGAACTTCGCGGCGGTGGCTCATGCGCCGTTTGTGCTGATCATCGAAAACAATCAGTACGCCTACTCGACGCCGATTGTGGCGCAATACGGCGCCGCGAAGATCATCGACCGCGCGCCGGGCTACGGCATTCCGGGCGTGACTGTTGACGGCAACAACATCTTTGCGGTCTATGAGACAGTGAACGGCGCGGTCAAGCACGCTCGCGAAGGGGGAGGCCCGACTTTGATCGAGGCTGTCACCATGCGTATGCGCGGTCACTCGGAACACGATGACCATTTCTACGTGCCGGAAGAACTGCTCGCCAAGTGGGCTGAGCGCGATCCGGTGCTGCGCGCTGGTCGGTTCCTCGAGAAGGCAGGCTATCTCAAGGAAGCGAAGCGACTCGAACTCGAAGCCGATACGGTGAAATTCATCGAGGCTGAGATTGAGCTTGCCCTCGCATCGCCGCCGCCCTCTGTCGATGACCTGATCTCAGGCGTGTACGCATAGTAGAGTTAGCGTCTTCAGTCCCCAGTAGGATAGGCGTCCCTGCCTGTCCAAGACAACTGAATGCAACTAAGTGGACAGGCAGGGACGCCTATCCTACTGACAAGAAATGCAAGGATTATAAATGCCAGTAATGACATACATCGAGGCTATCAGCGACGGAATGCGCTACGAAATGAGGCGCGATCCGTCGGTCTTCGTGATGGGTGAGGACGTCGGCGTGTACGGCGGCGCCTTCAAAGTCACGAAAGGTTTTATCGACGAATTCGGCGCCGAGCGCGTCTATGACACACCGCTCGCCGAGTCTGCGATTATGGGCGTCGGGATCGGCTGCGCGCTGGTCGGGCTGCGCCCCATCGTCGAGTTCCAGTTCTCCGACTTCATCACTTCGGGTTTCAATCAGGTTGTGAACAACGCCGGAACAATGCACTTCCGCTCCGGAATGCCGCTGCCGGTAGTGATCCGCGCTCCATCGGGCGCAGGCGTCCACGGAGGCCCGTTCCACAGCCAGAACCCTGAAGCTTGGTTTACGCACGTACCCGGCTTGAAGGTAGTCGCACCATCGACGCCGTACGACGCCAAGGGGCTGATCATCTCAGCCATCCGCGACGACAATCCGGTAGTCTATTTTGAGCACAAATTTCTCTATCGTCGCATCAAGGAAGACGTTCCTGAGGGTGAAGTGATCGTTCCGATCGGCGTGGCGGACACCAAGCGCGAAGGCGGCGACCTGTCGGTAGTCGCGTATGGCTCGGCAGTGCATCTGGCGCTCGAAGCGGCCGAGAGACTTCAGGCTGAAGGAATCTCAGTCGAAGTTCTCGACATGCGCAGCCTCTATCCTTATGATAAGGAAGCCATCGTCCGCACCGTGAAGAAGACCGGTCGGGTAATGGTCGCTCATGAGGACTGGCTGACGGGCGGAGTTGGCGCTGAGTTTGGATCGTTCATCGCTGAAGAGTGCTTCGAGATGCTCGACGCGCCGGTGATGCGGCTCGGTTCGGCGGACTGTCCTTACCCCTTTGCGGCAAATCTCGAGGAGCACATGCTTCTCACCGCGGATAAAGTTTATGCAGGTCTAAAGCGGCTTGCACAGTATTGACAATTGCAGATTGCGGATTGCGGATTACGGAGTTGAGACGCCGGTAAAGCGCCGCGCGATTCCGAAATCTGAAATCCGCAATCCGAAATCAGCTGGAGTTCCCATGTCCGATGAAACCCTGCGTCCGGAAGCGACGATCGACGACATCTTCCGGATCGCTATCAAACGAGAATCAGCGGCGCATTACTTCTACCTCGAGGCGACCAAGTGGGTGCACTCGGCAGAGGCGCGCGAACTGCTTCAGAAGCTCGCCCGCGAAGAGGCTGAGCACGAGATCGCCCTGACCCGCGAATGGAACCATATCAAAGCCGACCGCGACGTCGGCAGGGCTATGGGCGGGGATATGTGATTGTGTTGCAATGAGGTGTAAGAACTGGTAACGGACTATTTCTTACACCTTCTTGCATTAAAGGAAGACTTTATAATGCAACCAGAGTTCTGAATCTCAATGTCCCAAATAGCAATCACAACCCTTAGACAGCCGACCGCAACCCCCCCTTCAATAGAAGTGGGGGAGGTTAAGGCCATTTCAATAGAAGGTGGGGAGGTTAGGGTCCCCAAGCCAGCGTGGCTGAAGATCAAGCTCGCCAACACCGAGACCTTCGGCGAAGTGGCGGGGCTCTTGAAAGACCAGCGCCTCAACACCGTCTGCCGCAGCGCCCGTTGCCCGAATATCGGCGAATGTTGGGGACGGGGTACAGCGACCTTCATGGTGATGGGCGAGATCTGCACCCGCGGTTGCCGATTCTGCAATATCGCTACCGGCAAGCCGGAACCGCTCGACCTCGACGAACCGCGAAGGCTGGCTGAAGCCGCCGCAACGATGCATCTTAAGTGGGTGGTCGTCACCTCAGTTGACCGCGACGACCTGCCCGACGGCGGAGCGGCTCACTTCCGGGAAGTCGTCCGCGAACTGCGATTAGCCATTCCTGGCGTCGGCGTCGAGTGCTTGGTCCCCGACTTCCGCAAAAAGCCGATGGCGGTGGACGTTATCATGGAATACCCGCCCGACATCTTGAACCACAACATCGAGACCGTCCCGCGCCTCTACCGCCGCATCCGTCCCGGCGCGGACTACCAGCGGTCGCTCGACTTGCTGAAGACGTTCGCCGACCGGGGTCTGGTGACCAAGTCGGGGATGTTCGTCGGGATCGGCGAGGAAATGGACGAGGTCTATGCGACGCTGAGGGATCTTCGGGCGCACGGTGTGCGTTCATTGACAGTGGGGCAGTACCTTCGCCCGACCGCCGAGCACGCTCCCATAGCCCGTTACGTGCCACCTGAGGAGTTCGACGCGCTCGCCGACTACGCCCGTTCGATCGGCTTCGATCACGTCGCGTCAGGTCCGCTGGTCAGAAGCTCCTACAAGGCGGAAGAGGCGGTCGCCAAGTACGGGGAACTGCTCAAGGCGGGGAAGGTTGGGGGTATGGAGGTGGTGAGGGTTTAGATGAGCTTCAATGAACTCATAAAGCTACTTGAAGCTAATGGATTCAGGCATACTTCCTCAAAGGGTTCAGTGCGAATCTATAAGAAACAAGGCTGGCCAAATCCAGTACGAGTGGACTTTCACGGCTCGAACGAGATCGCGAAAGGAACTCTCGACTGGATACTCAAAGCTGCTGGCATCAAAGGGAGGCGAAAGTGATTGAACTAAATTATTCTCTTGTCATTGAAGCGACCGAAGATCCTTGCTATTTCTGCTTCTACTCGCCCGACCTACCCGGATTTACTGGCGTTGGTAACTCGGTAGAAGATTGCATATATAAAGCAAGAACAGGCACGGCTGAGTTTCTCGATGAGATGCGGAGCCTCGGAACCGAACCACCCAAACCGAAACGGAACCCTAAGGTAACGATACAAAACTCGCGGAACAGTCAGCGAGGTTCTGCTTACACGACAATAGCTCGGAAGGTGATTTAAAGATGGCGGCTTCCGTCAACTAGTCGTCAATCCATACAGCCGAAACTGCTGGTGGAAATGACAAACATTTGATTAAACAAGAAAGAAGGACAAAAACATGAATTCGGCTGTACGGATGACTTTTCGCGAATTGATTCAGCGTGTGCTGGAACAGGCAGGAAAGCCTCTCTCAGCAAAAGAAATCTGGGCGAAGGCAAAAGATCTTAATCTTGCAGAGAGAACGAATACAAAAGGACAAACGCCAGAAATATCAATATCTTCATTACTCTATCGTAATCAAGGTTCGTTGTTCACACAAGTCGAGAAGTAGCCTCCTCGATTTAGGTTAATAACCGAGAAAGGGAGGGGAGTATCAACGATCGAAGCAGAACGATCCGTCAAGATTGAAATTCCTCTGGAGGAAAATCTACATGCACCTCTTGTAGTCTTCTGCAGACAGCACTTAAATGCCTATTGCAAAACAATCAAGGAGAATCGTTCTAAAGGGAAAAAGGACGGAACAAAAGGGATTAAAGAGTGGATCCATCCTGACATCGTTGGATGCAGTTTTAAATTCTTTGAATTAGGGGATCTAGTTAATGAATTCTCGAAAGAGATCTCTGCTCAACGTGTATGCCTCTACTCATTTGAGATAAAGAGGGTAATCACAAGAAGCACATTAAAGGACTCATTCTATCAGTCCGTTGCGAATTCCTCATGGTCGCATGTCGGTTATCTGGTCGCGTGTGCTATCGATGATTCAGACACGTCTCTTCTTCGTGAGCTAAAGCGACTATCAGAGCTGACCGGAATTGGTGTGATAATACTAGATGCCAAGGAGCCTGAGAATTCAAGGATATTGTTTGATCCAATCGAAAGGGACGACCTAGATTGGCCAACTATAGATATACTATGCGAGAATACTGATTTCAGTTCATTCCTTCGGCAGGTAACAAACGATCTGAAAATTGGTTCAGTAACAGAGGAGAGATATGACACAATTACAAGAAAATCATAAGTCTATGATTTTATCCTCCAAATCATCTTTTCTGGGATTCCTCAAAGCCGAGCGTAGAAAAGTAGCCTGCTTTGATACAGAACCATTCGAGCGAGAGAGGCATTCATAGCAGGCACCATTGACGAAGAAGGCCAAGTAAAGCCAATAGAAATGGAGACTTCCTAATGCAATATTGGGTATTATTTGCACTACAAACAGTCACTATAGCCGCGGTTACTTCTTGGATTACCGTTTATCTTTCCAAGAGACAGTTCCGCTACCAACAAGGCTGGGAAAGAAAATTCAAATGCTATGAGGATATTCTAGAGCGATTAAATGATATTCTATTGATTGGATCTGACCTTATTGCAAGTGAAGAGAATCCGAATCATTTCGGATTCTTCTCCGACGATGACGTATTGCCAAGAACAAGAGCATTTATGCAAAATATCGCCAAAGCTTATACCGTATGGTCACTATTGATAAGCATCGAGGCTACAAAGGCTATCGAAGAAATGTCAATCAAGCTTAGAGAGACACCTACCTCAATGAATAAGAGTGATTTAGTGAAATTCAACATAATCGTTGAAAATGCATTGATAAAAGTCCATAACGCTGCTCGAAAAGATCTTTGGGGGTATGGAATCGGATACTATAAGAAACGTTGGATCCTCTCACAAAGATCAGGGTTAATAGACCGAGTAACATATACACAAATCCATAATGAATCCAAGGATAATTGAGGTCAAGGCGCTTTCAGGTCACCGTCTTGCTATCCGGTACGATGATGGATTGAACGTTATTAAAGATCTGAACCACGTAATAGAGATCGGCAATCTTGCTGCCGCCCTCGCCGACGAGAGTTTCCTCCGCCAGGTTCAAATCACCGAGCGAGGAAGATCGCTCCTCTGGCCGAACGGTCTCGAGTTCTGCGCTGATGCGTTGCGGATACAAGAATCAGCTTCTGCTAAGCTCAAACGCAGTCGCAAAACTGTTTCAATAACCGCTTAGTTTTATCACAACAATAATTTGACCCAATAGAGGCCCTATGAAAGTAGAAATGGTAATGCCGCAGATGGGGGAATCCATCGCGGAAGGGACCATCCTCAAGTGGCGCAAAGGCGTCGGCGAGATGGTCACACTGGACGAGGATATCCTCGAAATTTCGACCGACAAGGTTGACACCGAGATCCCCTCGCCCGCCACTGGCAAGATCGTCGAGATCCTCGTCAAAGAGGGAACGACCGTCGCCATCAAGACACTGCTTGCGATCATCGAGACCGAAGCGGGAGCGGCGGTGGCAGGGACAGGCGAACCGCTTGCCAAAGCTCCTGTCGTCGAGAGCGATGAAGCGCCCGGTCGTCCTCCGGCGCAGCTCTCGTCGCCGCATGACGGTTCGGCTGACGGCGGGATTGTGGTGAAGGAATTCAAGCGGCACTCGGAAGCGCCAGCAATCCCCCCTACCCCCCCTTCAATAGAAGCGGGGGGAACAACCGTAAAGACTTCCAACTTCCTCAGCCCGCTGGTTCAGCGGATCATGGCCGAGGAAGGAGTCAGCCTTGACGAAGTGAACCGGCTGGTCGGATCCGGTGAAGGCGGTCGCGTTACCAAGAAGGATGTGCTCGACTATGCAGCCGCCAAGAAAGCGGGCGCCAGCGCGGCTCCCACTACCAAGCAGCCGTCAACCCCCCCCTCCCCCCCTTCAATAGAAGTGGGGGCGAGACCGTCTGCGCCGCTATCTCCCCCTCCCCCCCCTGCAAGCAGTGGGGGAATGGCGACCGCAACGGGCGGGGACGCCCGTTCTACCGGAACTGTTTGGGTCGGGCAGGGCGACACGGTCGTTGAGATGGATCGGATGCGCAAGATGATCGCCGATCACATGGTGCGGTCAGTGCACACATCGCCGCACGTCGTCTCGTTCGCTGAAGTCGATATGAGCAAGATCGTCAAGCACCGTGAAGCGACCAAGGATGCCTTCAAGGCAAAGGAAGGCGTCAATCTGACATACACCTCCTACTTCATCTACTGCGCGGCGAAGGCGCTCAAGGAATTCCCTTACATCAACGCATCGGTTGACGGCTACAACGTCATCCTCCGCAAAGCGGTCAACATCGGCTTCGCGGTCGAACTGCCGACCGGCGGGTTGATCGTACCGGTCATCAAAGGCGTGGACGCACTCAACTTGACCGGCGTGGCTCGAGGCTTAAGCGATCTCGCAGACAAGGCTCGCGCCAACCGACTCGATCCGAACGACATCTCGGGCGGGACGTTTACTGTCACTAATGTCGGAACCTTCGGGAATATCGCGGGAGCGCCGATCATCAACCAGCCGCAGGTAGCGATCCTCGGAACCGGCGCGATCAAGAAGAGGCCGGTGGTGGTTGAAACCGACGACGGCGACTTCATCGCCATCAAGCCGATGATGATGATCTCGCTTTCCTACGACCATCGCATCATCGACGGCGCGCTCGCAGGACGGTTTATGGCGCGTTTGTCGCAATTACTCGCGAATTTCGAGGGCTGAATTTGACTCTCAGCCCGGGTTATACGGTAGGGCGGGGCTCTGTACCCGCCCTTTTCCGATCCGCCACGGTGGGACGGACGGGTACAGAGCCCCGTCCTACCGGCAGAAGGCGGCTTCGACTCTTTAATATTCTGCTCACCGGCGTCCTCGTTGCGTCGGCGGCTTCGGCTGTTCCACCGACGACGCCCAAGCTTCCGCCCAAAACTCAAGTCTATACTCCTCCATCCCCGGAAGAACAGAAACGGCAGCAGGAGATCTCTCGAGCGCAAAGAGCGGCTCGTCAAGCCGAGTCGGACAGCGATTGGGAGCGCGCACTTGACCTCTGGAAGTTCGTCGATGAACAGCGTCCGGGCGATATCTCTGCCTATTCGGGAATCAAACGCTGTCTGGTCAGTCTCAGTCGATTCGATGAAGCCCTGAAGTTTCTTGATAAGGCTGAAAAGACGATGGCGGCGGGCAAAGGCGGGATTGATCCATCAAACGTGGGAGCTGATCGCGTAGAAGTACTGTTCGCGGCAGGTCGGGATGCGGACGCGGAAAACGAAATGGAACGGCAGATTGCGACTCATAAGGGATATCCGAATCTCTATCGCTCGCTGGCCAATGTTCTTTATAGCAAGCGCAGATCTGACGATGCGATAGCGCTGCTGAAGCGCGGGCGCGCTGATTCAGGCGAGCGTTTTATGTTCGCGCGCGAGATCGCTCAGTTCGCCGAAGCTCGAATGGATTGGAATACAGCGGTTAACGAATACTTGCTCTATCTCACAGAAGCTCCTGATAGACTGAGTTATACTACGGGAGCGCTCGGCGATATTATGAGCGAGGCTGGGGGCGACACGCTGGTATTTAAGGCAATCGAGCGTTATTCGATGGTCTCCGATCCGAGAGTGAAGGACAGTCTCCTTGAATTAAAAGCGGGTCTGCTCCTGCGCGCTCGACGTTATGAAGAAGCGGTGACAGCCTATCAGGAACTCGACAGACTGCGCGGAGGCGACGGCGAGTTGCTGCTTGAGCTGGCAGACAAACTCACCGACGAAGGCGAGAATCTGCTCGCTTTAAACGCTTTTACCGGATTGCTGCAGACAGCGACAACTCAGGATCTTCGTTATCGAGCGCTGCTTGGAAGGGCTCGAGTCGCCGAGAAGTTGGGCTGGCTTGATTCCGCCAAAGTTGCATATGAAGAGATTCTCACACCCGGATCGAGAATTGAGCTTATTGTTGAGGCAAATTACCGTCTTGGTATTATTACGTTAAAGAGTGGCGGAACCCCGGAAGCGGCGAGAATCCGATTTGAGTCAGCTGCCAAGCTGATCAAGCAGTCGCCAGGCGCAGCGGGGAATCTGGCCGAAGCAGTTCTGATTAATCTCGCACTAACTTACGAACTCTCAGGCGATTTGGATCGCGCGAAGCAGGAACTAGAGCGCCTCGTGAAGGCCGCCGGAGCGAGGGCGGGGGCGGCTTCTGAAGCTCGAATGGAATTGGCGAGAATTGCTTTCCGGCGTGGAGATATCGAGGCGGCGAAACGAGAGAATCAGAGCTTACTCGCAGCCGACGCAGGATCGCCTGCCGCGAACGAGGCGCTCGAAATGCTGGCGCTGTTCGACGGGCTGTCAGATAGCCCGGATGCAGTTAAAGTTTTGGGTCGAGTTGATCTTCTTAGCCTTTTACGTTTGCGGAAAGACGCCTTTTGGTTGCTCGATAGTCTTGCCCGACATGGAGCAACCGCGCGCATAAAAGAAGAAGCGCTTTGGGCTGGCTTGAAGCTGGCCGATGACGCTAACAATCCGTCTGAAGCGATGACCCGATTAGAAGGGATTATCGCTTTAAGTCCGAGTGCGATCAAGCTTGACAAAGCGCTCTGGGAGACCGGACGACGTTATTATGAGAGAGGCGATTCCATCAAAGCTCTTAGTTACTTTGATCGACTCTTAAATGATTTTCCGGATAGTCCTCTCGGAGATCAGGTTAGACGCCTGGCTCGAACGATTCGTAGTGATCACTTGTAAGGTATCTCGTTGAAGAAGCAATGGATCCTGACAGTTCGTCGCTGAAAGCGCCGATTTTACAGAACATATTGATTGATTCAAACGCTCCAATGGTTTGCGCTTCGGCGCTTGATCTGGTGCGTGAAGGTGTCTTTTGCCTGACAAATAATGAGATTATCGTTTGCAATCAAGCGCTCCGTTCTTTGCTTGAGCTTGAGGGTGAGCGGATTCCCAAAACCGCGTTTGTTTCGCGGCTGACACCCGCACTTGACGCCGAGGCCTCTCGTGGATTAACGGCGCTTTTAAATGGCGTCGGAAGTGAATTGTATATGACGCTTCGACTTCCGAGCGGCGCTGAAAAAGACTTGCATATTAATACGATAACATGTTCCACGGCCAGTGGATCGGAACTTTATGGCGTCATTCGAGAGATTGTTGGACGGCAGACGGCGGTGGATTCCAAGGAAGCTTTCTGGTTATTGAATGCGATATTCGATGGAATTGAGGAAGGCATTCTGTTCCTCCAGCCGAAGACGATGGTAATAGAGCGCGCGAATCCGGCGGCGGCGCGAATGTTCGACGCCAGTATCGAATCGTTGATCGGCCGGGCAATTATTGAGATGATAGCGGATGCGTCGAGAAAGGAAGAACTCAGCAGAACAATTGGAGTAAAACTCCCGTTTCAGCGAGCCATCCATCTCGATCTGGAAATGCGTCGCGAGAGTGGTTCAACTTTCCCAGCGTTGCATGGTATAAGTGAAATTACTGATGAACAGGGCGATGTGATCGCCTGGATGTGGATCGTTACCGACATGACACAACGGGTTTATCTTAACCGTGCCTTAACCGATCTGGAAACGCGATACCGTTTACTCTTTAACCGCGCCGCCGATCCGATGCTTATTATCGACGCTCAAACTCGTAAAATTATCGACGCAAATATAGCCGCTGGCGAACAACTTGGATATAATCGCTCTGAGTTAATCGGCCTTGCGATGGATGATATTACTCCTGAATCGAGACGAGGCGAGATGTCCATGGATTTCAGCTCCATCCCGGTTGGCGGTTCGCTGTCGATCAATGGCGTGAACTTGAGCCGCAACGGCGCAGAAATTCCAGTGCAGACATCGGTTGTGGCGACCGATTTTGAAGGACGTAAAGTATATATTGCGAGCAGTCGGGACGTTTCCCAGCAACGTAGTCTCGAACAAGAACGGTTGCGAGTGGAAAAACTTGACGCAGCGCGCAAGGTTGCCGGTGGTTTGGCGCACGAGTTCAGTCAACCGCTTCAAGGTCTTACGACCATCGTCGATTTGCTGAACGAACCTTCTGTGAGCGATTCAGTGCGTCAAGAACTGATAATGCGCATTGAACCGTCTGTCGATCGGATGGTTGCCCTGCTCGATCAGATGAAACGAATTGTCCGTCTTGAAACCAAGCCTTATACTGGTTCAGACCATATTGTCGATATTCATCATTCCGTAAAATTGGATGATCCTAAGTGATCGAATTGCCGAACGACCCGGGATTTCGCCGGGCGCGCCCCCTCTTCAACATCGGATTGCCTACTCATGAGGGTTAGTTTGAAAAAGTACGTTATTACAGCCGCCTTGCTTTTTGCTTGCATTCAGCCCGCAGTTTCAATGCCGCTTTCACCGGAATCGGTTGTATCGTTGCGCGCTTCAGGTCGTTTGGCGGAAGTCGCCGCATGGGAAGCAGACGCACGTGAGCGCGGCATGGACGCTCCCGCCCGCAATAGTCTCCCGGCTCTGCGCGCGCTCAGGCGCGACGATCAGGACGAGACGATCTTCCGGCTGCCGATTATTCTGGTCGATTTCGACGACAATCAAGCCAATCGCAACGCCCATCCGGTCAGTTACTATGAACGGCAGTGCTTTTCGGAAGGAGAACTTCAGGAAGGCAGCGGGCGGGAATGGTTTGCAGAAAATTCCTATGGGGAGTTAGTATTCGACGGGCAGGTCTCAAGCTGGATTCGAGCGCCCGAAAATTACGACTACTATGTTGACGGTCAGAATGGAGGGGGAGATTATCCGCAAAATGTAATGGGACTGACGGAAGACGCGGTAAGAGCCGCGGATAATCAGTTAGATTTTTCTGACTTCGATAACGATGGCGACGGCGAAGTTGAAACGGTGGTCATCGTCCACGCCGGCGGAGGCGCCGAAGCGAACGGCGGCGACCGAAATATGATCTGGTCGATGGCGTGGGGGATCTGGGGCGCCGATGTAACGCTTGACGGTGTCAATATCATCAATTTCTTCGTTATACCCGAAGACGCTGGCGTAGGCGTTATCTGCCATGAAGCTTCACATGCCTTCTTCGGTCTTCCCGATCTCTACGACCGCGATTACAGTTCCGAAGGGCTCGGAATGTGGACGATGATGGCCGCCGGATCTTGGGGCGGGGGAGGAGACCGGCCGGTTCACTGGGATGGCTGGTCTAAAAAACGGGTAGGCGTTACCCATCCGACACGACTTGCCGAGAATGAAGGACAGGTTTCCATCGCGCCCATCGAAACTGACGATGTAAGCTATATGCTCTGGAATCAGGGGAATATCGGATCGGAGTATTTTCTCCTCGAAAACCGTCAGCCGATCGGATTCGATGAGTCTCTACCTTCCTCGGGCTTGATGATCTACCATGTCGATGAGACGATTCGGCGCGGACAGAACGATAACGAATGGTACCCCGGACATCAGGACGACGGCCACTATCTGGTCGCTCTCGAGCAGGCTGACGCCGATTGGGATCTCGAACGAAACGCCAACGTCGGCGACAGCGGCGATCCATATCCCGGGTCTTCCGAAAACCGCAACTTCACAGATGGTACTACGCCAAACACTCGCGCCTACCGAAATGACGCTCAGACGAGGGTGGGCGTAAGGAATATCTCGATTCAGGACCAAGTTGTGATCTGTGATCTGGAAATCGGAGTCGCGGGGGACGGGCCGGACATCGGGGTTGATCCGGGAGCACTCAACTTCGGAGATCGCTCCGCCAACGAGCGAGTAGATACTACGCTCACAGTGACCAACACCGGCAACGAACGCCTCGACGTGAGCGATTGCACGATCTCTGGAAATGACGCCGATCAATTTGCGATTGTGGACGGCGGAGGAGCCTTCAACCTCGAACCGGGCGCAGAGCGTCAGATGACGATTCGTTTCAATCCGACTTCAGTTGGTGAAAAGAGCGCGACTCTAAATATCAGCAGCAACGACCCCGACGAGAATCCGCGAATTGTGACTCTATCGGGCGTCGCTTTCGGGGCTCCCTATATCACCTCCCCGAGCGAAGAGCCTGATTACCGGGTAACGTTCACAGAAGGCGACACAATCGACCTTGATTTCCGAGCGGTTGATCCAGAGGGCGGTCAGCTTACATGGGAAATGACCAATAATGGACATCTTCCCAACGGCGTCGGACTCACGCAAGAGGAAGGGAGTTGGCCTCGTCTCTACTGGCCGTTGACTCGCGCCAGCGTGGGGCGGTATGCGCCAATCTTCATGGTCAGCGATCCTAACGGCGAGTTCGATCAGATTCGCATTTTCATCACTGTCAACGCGCTGAACAATCCACCGAGCTGGCAGGAACCGGTGGGGGCGATTGTGATCGCGGAAGATTCTCCACGTCAGACTCTTGTCGATCTCGACACGCTCTTTACTGATCCTAACGGCGACTCTCTAACCTTTACCATCACAGATGCTCCCGCCGATCTTGGAGCTACGTTGACGGCAGGCCGTTTAATTTCAGTGCAACCGGCGGCGAATTTTAACTCAGAGAGCGGAGTCAGGATCACCGTGAGCGCGACCGATCCCTCGCAAGCATCGACAAGCGGCGAAATACAGGTTGTGATCACTCCGGTGAACGACGCGCCGGGTCAGACGACTTTAGTGAGTCCGTTAGATGGAGCGCAGTTGCTGCGGCGGGATGAGAGCTTTATCTGGAATTCAGCCGTAGAAGTCGATGGGGACGCAGTCTCCTATACACTTAAACTCGAGCTGAATTCTCAGCCTGTCGAGATCCTCTCCGTCGAAACCGGCTCTGATACGAGCGGCGTCTTTGCAGGACTGACGGAAGAGTATATGATCTCGATTGGCGCGCAGGAGGGAATTTCGGGGGTCTGGTGGGTCGAGGCGTCCGACGGGAGCAAAGTAACAGAATCGGCTCATCGACAAGTCAGGATACCTTCATTAGGCGTTGAACTCAACCCTTCGGGCGTTCCTGCACGCTTTACGATTTCCGACGGTTATCCGAATCCGTTCAACTCGGCAATTCGGATAGAATACGCGCTCGCCAACGTCGCGCCGGTAAAGATTGCGGTCTATACCCTCAGCGGCAGCCTCGCCGCGACGCTGGTGAACGGCGTTGAGACGGCCGGCGTCCGAACCGCTGTCTGGGATGCGCGAGACAACAGCGGGCGGGAGTTGCCGGGCGGCATCTACCTGATCCACTCCGAAGTCGGCCCGGTGAAGAAGACTATCAAGGCGGTGTTAGTCAGGTAGAACGCGAAGTAATGCGGCGAAATGCGAAGACCGGAGTCAGATGGCTCCGGTCTTTGTTTTGGTATTGGCTGCTTCCCGTGCAAACAATAGAGAGTTACTTCAGAATCGTCCTTCGCTTACGGATCTGGTAAGCCGCGAAGTAATAGAGACTGAATCCAATGAGGATTATCGGTGCGGTTGGCCATCCGTGCCATTCGCGAGGTATATCAAAGTTTATGGCTACTGTCAACACAAAGCCAGTCACCGCGTTTACCGTGTCAATGAGCGCACGGCGTTCGCACTCTCGCTGGAATTCTGTCCGCTTCATATCGAAGCTTTTGGCGTTACTTATCCGGTAAAACACGTAGGTTGTAAGCGCCCAGAGCGGGAGCAGTACCAGAAACTTTAAGAGTTGCTTATCCAATGGGACTCCGGTTTGGTGTTATCGGTCATTCGTGATTCAGCCAAGTTACGATCTTAATGTAATGTCATTGTGAACCTCCCGCCGAGCCGAAGCGAGTTTAGTTCGACTCTACATCGGCGGGAGGTGAATCAATCTCAAGGCTAATCAAACCGAGATTCTTCACCCATCGCCGAATAGGATCGTTCGCGTGCGGAAGGGCAGTAACGGCGACGGGTTCAGAATGACAGGTCGGGTGATCCATCTTGTCATTGTGAACCTCCCGCCGAGCCGAAGCAAGTTTAGTTCGACTCTACATCGGCGGGAGGTGAATCAATCTCCGAGCTAACCAAACCACGAGATTCTTCACCCATCGCCGAGAAGTATCGTTCGCGTGCGGAAGGGCAGTAACGGCGACGGGTTCAGAATGACATTAGGAAAGTGGTGCGCCGGTCATTACTTAATACAAACGAGTTTCCTCACCGCCTTCCCCTCCCCCTCGACCTTGAGCGTCGCAAAATAGACTCCCGACCCCGGCGCCGTCCAGACCACCGAATGCTCTCCCGCTTCCGTGATCCCTTGAGTAAGTGTCTCAACCAACCTCCCGCTCAGGTCGTAGATGGCGAACTTGATGGGGGATTGGCGGGGAAGGGAGTAGGAGAGGGTAGTGGAGGAGTTGAAGGGATTGGGATACGATTCGATCAATGTTAAACGATCAGGATTGATATCAATGCTTTCCCTCGGAATAGACTGACCAACCGGACCGGTTTTTACAAGCCAGATATCTTGGCTCTCACTGAGTTCGCTTGCAGTCCCAACCATGCAATATCCTTCGTCTGCGGACTGGACCAAACCGGTATATATGGAAGGGTAATGCCCATATGCCCATCTCCATTCTTCCGCGCCTTGATTGTCAAGTTTTAGTAAAACCGGCGATACATACTGCCCAGTAATCGCGTAACCACCATCAAAAGTCTCAATCATTGATGGGAATTCATGATTTAAATCAAAACCTCTGTCGAATATGGAGTCACCTTCTTCATTTACTCGCATGAAAAAGATGCCGCCTCCATTGTAGTTGGGTCCTGTAAGCGAATACCCACTATCAGGACTGGCAATAATTTTGGATACAGAATAGCCTGGGACACCGACTATTCTGCTCCAAAGAAGATCGCCATCATCGCTTAATTTCGCAAGAAAACCGCCGCCGGATCCGTAGGAGTTAGACCCTCCACCGAGTAGATAGCCGCCGTCTGGCGTCAAACATCCACAATATAGGATGTCGTTCTTATTCCCTCCTACAGAAGTTTCCCAAACAACATCACCACTCGAATCCGTTTTAACAACGTAGGCGTCTCCCTCATAGTATTCCAACTGGGTTGATCGACCAATCATCAGAAGTCCACTATCCTCCGTACTGATAAGATTATAACAATAGTCATGCCTCTCAGGGGAACCGTAGGTCCGTGTCCAGAGTCGATTGCCTTCAATATCTGTTTTGACAAGCATGTATTCGTAACCGTGATTCAATATTCCTGCGTAACCCGCGAGAACAAAGCCTCCATCTGCCATCTCGACAAGTGCGGAGCACTTTTCATGACCTCGAAATTCGTAAACGTGTTCCCATACCGGAGCGCTTGATGTTTCGGTCTTCACAGCATAGAAATCCCATTCTCCGTCGCGCGACGTCGTTGATCCCGCAAGGACATAGAATTCGTTATCTGAGGTAGTGATAATTGCTCTTCCCTCTTCCCGTCCCGCCCCACCATACGGTCTTGACCAATCCAAGTCAACTTGGGCTGACAGTTCCGATGTAATGAAGCAAAGCAGTAATGCTGTGATGTTCTTCCTATTCTTCATCCCTGCCTCCGTCGTAAAATAACGATCTTCCTAACTTTCCCATTTCGCCTCGCTCCCCACGCCCGTCTGAGTTGCCCTTGTTCGTTGGGGCGTTTATCTTTTAGGGTGAATTCTGCGCTCGTCATTCCCACGAAGGTGGGAATCCAGACAGGCCAGACGAATGAGCACTCTCAACATCTTCGCTCGTCTGGATTCCCACCTTCGTGGGAATGACACGAAGCCGCACCCTATCGCCTTACAGCTATATTATAACAAGGAAATTCAATGTCCGCCAATAACCATACCGACAGTTTCGGCGCCAGGAGCCATCTGAAGGTCGGCTCGAAGAGCATCGCCTACTACCGCCTCGCCAAACTCGCCGAAGCGGGCGTCGCCGACGTATCCAAATTGCCGTTCTCGATCAAGATCCTGATTGAAAATGTCCTCCGCAATGAAAACGGTGTCGAAGTCACCAAGACCGACGTCGAGCGGTTGATCGCCTACAATCCGAAGAACCCGCCCACCACCGAGCTGCCGTTCATGCCCGCTCGCGTGCTGTTGCAAGACTTCACCGGCGTGCCGTGCGTAGTCGATCTCGCCGCAATGAGAAGCGCCGCTCACCGCGCCGGTAAAGATCCCCAGATGATTAACCCGCTGGTTCCGGTGGACTTGGTAATCGACCACTCGGTGCAGGTGGATTACTACGGCCAGTCCGACGCTGAAGAACTGAACTCGGCGCTCGAATTCAAGCGCAACATCGAGCGCTACGAATTCCTCCGCTGGGGTCAGACCGCCTTCCGCAACTTCCGCGTCGTGCCGCCGTCGTCGGGCATCTGCCATCAGGTGAACCTCGAATATCTCGGCAAGGTCGTTCAAGAGAAGGAAGTCAACGGCGAGACCGTCGCTTATTTCGACACCGTTGTCGGCACTGACTCGCACACCCCGATGATCAACGGCCTTGGCGTGGTCGGCTGGGGCGTCGGCGGGATCGAAGCTGAAGCCGTGATGCTCGGCCAACCGCTCTACTTCATCACCCCGCAAGTGATCGGCGTGAAGCTCTCCGGCGCGCTGCAACCCGGCGTCACCGCGACCGACCTCGTGCTGACCATCACGCAGATCCTCCGCAAGAAGGGCGTGGTGGACAAGTTCGTCGAGTTCTTCGGCTCAGGACTTTCGGCGATGACCGTCCCCGACCGCGCCACGCTCAGCAACATGGCTCCCGAATATGGCGCAACAATCGGCTACTTCCCGGTGGACTTCCGCACGCTCGAATATATGCGCCAGACCGGTCGCCCCGAGGAATTGGTCAAGCTGGTCGAGGAATACTTCAAGGCGCAAGGGCTCTTCCGCACCGACGAGACCCCCGATCCCGTGTTCATGGACGTGGTGGAACTCGATCTCTCGACCGTCGAACCGTCACTCGCCGGGCCGAAGCGTCCGCAGGACAAGACCACCGTCGCCAAGCTGAAGACCACGTTCAACGCCAGCCTCACCGCTCCGTTCGAAAAGCAAGGCTTTGCCGTTCCCGAAAACGAACTCGCCAATACCGCCGATCTCGACTTCAACGGCTACAAGGGCAAGATTCGTCACGGCGACGTGGCGATTGCGGCGATCACAAGCTGCACCAACACCTCCAATCCGGCGGTCTTGATCGCGGCGGGCCTGCTGGCGAAGAAAGCGGTCGAAGCGGGCCTGACGGTCAAACCATACGTGAAGACTTCGCTCGCTCCCGGTTCGAGAGTGGCGACCGACTACCTCGAAGCGACCAAGCTGCTCCCTTACCTTGATAAGCTCGGCTTCAATGTCGTCGGCTACGGCTGCACCACCTGCATCGGCAACTCAGGCCCGGTTCCCCAGCCGGTAGCGGACGCGATTGTCTCCGGCAAGATTGTCGCTGCGGCAGTGCTCTCCGGCAACCGCAACTTCACTGGCAGGATCAATCCTCACACCAAGGCGAGCTTTCTTGCGTCGCCGCCGTTGGTGGTAGCTTACGCGCTGGCCGGGACGGTCGATATCGACCTCACCACCGAGCCGATTGGTGTGTCGAAGGGCAAGCCAGTCTATCTGAAGGACATCTGGCCATCGACCGACGAGATCGCGGCGTTGCTCCCGTTGGCGCAAAACCCGGCGATCTTCCACAAGGAGTACGACGGCGTCGAATCGGCCAACTCGATGTGGAACAAGATCGAACCGCGCGGCGCGGCGGTTTATAACTGGAGCGAAACTTCCAGTTATATCAAGGAACCGCCGTTCTTTACAGGACTGGCTGCCAATCCACAGCCGATTAAACCGATCAATGGGGCGCGCGTCCTCGTCAAGACCGGCGACAGCATCACCACCGACCATATCTCGCCCGCCGGCAACATCGCTCCGGCTTCGCCTGCTGGCAAATGGCTGCAAGAACAGGGCGTGACGAAGGAAGACTTCAACAGCTACGGCAGCCGTCGCGGCAACGACCTCGTGATGACGCGAGGGACGTTCGCGAATGCAACCTTCCGCAACCATCTCGGGCAGGGCAAGGAAGGGTCTTGGACCACGCACTTCCCGTCCGGCGAGTTGACCAGCATCTTCGAGGCGTCGCGCAAGTACATCGCCGCGAATACTCCGCTGGTAGTGCTTGCAGGCGTCGATTACGGCATGGGCTCAAGCCGCGACTGGGCCGCGAAGGGCGTGATGCTGCTCGGCGTGAAGGCTGCTATTGCACAGTCTTTCGAGCGCATCCATCGCGCCAATCTCGTCGGGATGGGAGTGCTTCCGCTTCAGTTCCTCCCCGGTCAGAACGCCGAATCGCTCGGATTGACAGGATCGGAGACCTATTCCATCGCCATCGATGAGTCTGTCAAGCCGCACGACAAGATCGTTGTGACGGTCGCCGATGACAATGGCGCGACCCGCACGTTCGAGGTGATCTGCCGTCTCGATTCGCCGGTCGAAGTGAACTACTACCGCAACGGCGGGATTCTCCAGACGGTGCTGCGCCGTTTGATGAAGTAGGGCTTTTTAACCACGAAGGCGCGAAGGCACGAAGAAATCCCATATATATCTTAGTGTCTTTGTGCCTTAGAGGTGAGGTTCGGCTTCCACTTACATCGGGTAGCCCGCACAGCTATTAGAGAGCCTGTTCAAATGAGATTGTAAGAGCTGTGCGGGTTACCCTACGAAATACGAGGCGCGAAGACACGAAGAATACATGAAATCTTTGTGTCTTTGTGTCTTCGTGGTGAAGTTTGGATTGCATATTATTCTTGACTCTTATTCACCTACAACACTGACTCCAATGAGAACACTCGCGCTGCTGCTCGGACTTATTTTCACCCTGCCTGCCATCACGCTCGGCCTTGAAGCGCCCAAGCTTATTCTCAACCATTCGACGCGCCTCGAGACGTGGGACAACGTCTATCTGGTTCGCTCGACCTCATCTTCCGCTCGTGGAACGACTTACACCCGTCATCTCACCAGTCTCGGGACAACTTGGGAGCCGTTCTCCTTTCTCGAACTCGGCGTTCGCGGCGCTAATGAGTTCCGCTTCTACACCGCTCCTTCGACCACGCCCTTCAGCCGCGACGAGATCGTCTTCGACAACCTCTACCTGCGCCTCAACGCCAAGATGGGTTGGCCGGTGAGCCTGACGGTCGGACGACAGGATATGAAGTTCGGCGAGGGTTGGCTTGTCGCGGATGGGACGCCGCTCGACGGGACGAGGACGACTTACTTCAACGCAGTCAGGTTCGACGTCCGGCCCGAACGCCAGACCGTCGTCACTGGTTTCTATGTCTATTCAGACCGGGAAGATCGCGGTCTGCCAATCTTCAAGAACAACCACCGGCAGCTCACCGAACAAGCTTACGAAGGCGGCGGGCTCTGGATTCGGCGCGACTGGACGGACTACGACCTGAACGTTTACTATTTACAGAAGAATGACAGGACCAGAAAGTATGTGATCGGAGGCTACTATGCGCCTCATCAGAAGACCAATGCGTTTGGCGTTCGGGGCGAGTATCTTTACAATGGCAACCTTCGCTTCACCGCTGAAGGCGCGTTGCAACAGGGCTTTTTCACAGACGCTTCCAATCATGCTCGAATGCAGGAGGAGTATCGCCAGGCGTATGGTTTCATGCTTCATCTAAGGCGCGATCTGCCGAGTCGCTGGTGGTTGCCGAAGTATATAGAATTGGGTGAGATCATGATGAGCGGTGATTTTCCCGGTACTCAGAACAAGTATGAAGGCTGGGATCCGATGTGGGGAAGGACGCCAATCTGGTCGGAATCGTATGTTTACACACTCGATAATGAAAGCGGCTATGCTTATTGGAGCAATTTCCGGTCACTCTATGCGGAGATCTGCGTCCCGGTAACCGAGCAGGCGCGGTTTACCGTAGATTACCGCTATATGTGGGCGTTGACTTTCGATACGAATGAGCATTGGAGCGGTGATCGAGGGATAATGTGGTTGGGGAAACTCGATTATTGTATAAATAAGCGGCTCTCTGGGCGGTGCATCTGGGAGAGGATCGAGCCAGACAACTTCCATGACGATATGCTCTACATCCCTCGCCGCACACCTGCGCCTTACACATGGATCAGTTTGGAAGTGAGCTACCATTACTGATTTCACCACCAAGACACTAAGGCGCGAAGACACGAAGAATACATTAAGTCTTTGTGTCTTCGTGTCTTCGTGGTTAATTCTGAACGGGGCTTGCGCGTCGTCGATCAGTCAGTTATATTAATTACTAACGGTTTTCTCAATCAAGGGCGAACCGTCTTTGGCTACGAGCTTATTCTATGACCGCCGGATTGTGAAAACTTCGTCAACTCCGACGCGTTAATCAACATTGCATTGCCAAGGAGTATGAAATGAAAACAACCGCCCTCCCTCTCTCGCTTCTCGTCGTCCTCCTCCTCAGCGCTGTTGTATCAGCGCGCATTCTCAATGTCCCCGAAGATCATCAAACCATTCAAGCAGGCATCGACGCGGCTGAGGATGTCGATACGGTGCTTGTGCAGCCGGGAGAATATGCGGAAAGCATCAATTTCTCGGGTAAGGACATCGTCGTCGGCAGCCGCGCTATGATAACTGGCGACCGGCAGTTCGTCGGAGAGACCATCATCAATCCGGCAGATCGAGCCAACGTGATTACCTTTGCCAATGGCGAAACCGCAGGCGCCCAGATCAACGGCTTCACACTCACGGGAGGAGGAGATGGATCTGGTGGAGGCATTTACTGCCAGAACGCTGATCCGCGTATCATCGGCTGTATGATTACAGACAACTCCGGCAGCGGTATCTACTGTCGTGACGCCAGTCCTCAAATCAGCGGCTGCATCATATCCGAGAACGGCGTGGGGAACGGCGCCGGAATGTATATCCGCGGGGAAGCCGCCAATGCCGTCTTAACAGACTGCGAGTTTATCTCGAATACTTCCGGATTTGTCGGCGGAGGGCTGCTTGTCGATTGGGGCGCTTCCGCGACGTTGACAAGTTGCAGTTTCTACGACAACACTGGCGAGAATTCCGAGTCGCCCCCCGGTCATGCAATTTGCGCAGGTCACTCCAGCGTCACGTTGATCAATTGCACCATTGGCAAACAGGCAATTGATTGGCAATGGCACACCAGCGCCATATACTTGGTAGCCGGCCGGTTAGACATAATAAATTGCGTAATCTGGGCGGGTTGGGGTTCCAATATTTCTACACCCGGTGAAGGCGGGGCTTGCCAGATCTCGGTTTCTTACTCCAACATCGAGGGAGGCCGTGACGCTATTAACGATCACGAAGGCGACCAGATAACCTGGGGCGAAGGCAACATAAGTGAAGACCCCCTCTTTGTCGATCCCGATAACGGGGACTACCATCTCTCTGAAAACTCCCCTTGCATAGACGCGGGCGATCCGGAAGCGCCCGAGGATCCCGACGGCACGAGGGCGGACATGGGAGTATTTTTCTACGATCAAAACGAACCGCCGGAAGTCCTTCACCCGATCAACGACATCGTTGTCGCCGAAGATTGCGGTCTGACAGCAATCGCCGATCTCGACACAGTCTTTGCCGATCCCAATGGCGACACGCTTTCGTTCCGAGTCTTCGGGCTGGATCAATTGGGACTGTCGGTGAATGAAGAAGGTGTTCTCTTCATCGAGCCAGCGCTGAACTTCAACGGGGATAGCCTGACTGTGACGGTATCGGCTCACGATGACAGCGATTCAGCCTCAGTCAGTTTCCTTGTGACGGTGACGCCTGTGAATGATCCGCCCGGGCAGTTCAATTTGATCAGCCCCAACTTTGACCCTTTTGGTTGGTTCTACCGAGGCGACACAATTCACTTTGAATGGACTGCTTCCTTAGATCCTGACAATGAACCGGTCAACTACCTACTCCAAATCTATTACAGGTATGATCCAAACTCTAATTACTTATGGTCGTACGACGCAGGCCCCCAGACCTTTCGCGATCTACCGGATTCCAATGACGTCCTTCCATGGGAACCGTTGGGCACTCTTGATAGCGTCATCGAAGAGGTCATATGGTGGGTTGTAGCGATTTCGGGATCGGACACGGTGCGCAGTGATTCGACGAGATCGTTCGGGATAGGCGTCGGTGTTGAAAACGAACAGAACAGCGCTCCAGCGTCGTTCTCAATTAACTCGGTTTTCCCCAACCCATTCAACTCTTCGACGACAATAAGGTTCGGGCTCAGCAAGCTGGCCCCTACGCGGATCGGAATCTATGGCCTCGATGGAAGACTGGTGCAGGAATTAGGGACAGGCAGGGACGCCTATCCTCCTGGTGAACATAGCGTCATCTGGAACGCAAACGGGCTGCCGGGAGGTGTCTATCTGCTGGCGCTCGAATCCGGAATCGAAATGAAAATGACCAAGATTGTGCTGCTCAAGTAAACTGGAGGCGGTGAGAAGATGAGATTATCTGACGTTGGATTAGCGCTCTGCATAGCGCTTGGCTTCAGCGCTGCATCCTCAGCGCGCATTTTGAATGTTCCTGATGACCATCAGACCATCCAAGCCGGCATCGACGCGGCCGAAGCGGGAGATACCGTGCTCGTTCAGCCCGGAGTGTACGAGGAGAATATCCTCCTCGCCGGGAAAGGGTCCATCGTTGTCGGTAGCCTTACACTCACCACCGGGGATCCCGACTTCATTTCTGAAACTGTGATTGACGGCAACAACGGTGGTACTGTAGTTGACACCGTGTATATGTTGAGGGCGTCCAATCTGATTCTGCAGGGATTTACCATCCGTAACGGCAATGGCAACATTGTTGGGGGCGTCATAGCAGGTGGAGCACTCAATGCCAATTTCGTTGACCTGCTCGTAACCGAAAATCGAGGCAATTCTTACGCCGGTATCGCTGCGAGTGGGATTACCGACGCCCATTTCACAAGGGTTCGCATTATTAATAACCGGGGAGTCGGACTTTATATTTCGGCGACCCGCGCCACCGTTGAGGATTGCGAAATTTCGGAAAACTCCAGAGGAGCGCTCGTCGGAGCCGGTCAAATCTCTTTCCGAAACATAGTCTGCCTGAACAACACTCGCTATGGCCTTAGCATCTCCGGTATTGTGAATACACCATTTGTCCTCGATCACCTCACCATCGCCGGGACGCAAATGGCGAACGATCAAGGCGGAGACGGCTTGGTACTATGGACACAGGGCGGAACGGACCTCATTGTGCATCTCACCAACAGCATCATCTGGGGCAATGAAGGCCACACGATCACCCTGCGCGAAGGTTTGCAGAACTCGGCGGCGCAGTTGACTGTTTCTTACTCCGATGTGGAAGACTCACAAGAAGATATTGTTATTTTGGATGGCGGCGAGCCGGAAATCATTTGGGACGACGGCAACATCGACTCTGACCCCCTCTTCGTCGATCCCGATAACGGCGACTTCCATCTCTCCGAAAACTCTCCATGCATAGACGCTGGCGACCCCGACTCGCCGCCCGATCCCGACGGCACGAGGGCGGATATGGGGGCGTTCTACTTCCCACAAGCACACCCGCCGGTGTTGGATCATCCAATCGCGGACATAGTCGTAGCGGAAGATTGCGGAAGAATTGAAGTAGCCGATCTTGATACGGTTTTCAGCGATGCGGAGGGAGATTCGATCTGGTTTGCAGTCTTTGGGGCGGAAGCGCTAAATCTGGCGTTGAACGAAGAAAACCTGCTCTGGTTTGAACCGGCGCTGAACTTCAACGGAGACAGCCTGACAGTTCAAGTTAGGGCTTACGCAGGAAGTGATTCGACTTCTGAGGAGTTTCTTGTCACTGTAACGCCGGTGAATGACCCGCCCGGACAATTCAATTTGATTAGTCCCGACCTTCGCGAACCTGATTGGTTCTATAGAGATGACACGATTCACTTCGAATGGACTGCTGCGGTAGATCCCGATAATGAACCTGTCAACTACATACTTCGAATCGATTACACGGGCGACTTATGGTCGTATGATGCAGGAACGCAGACATCTCGCGATCTTCCAGATTCCAATGATGTGCTTCCCTGGTCTTGGCTTGGGGATCGTGTTAGCGTCATAGAATTAGCCACGTGGTGGGTTGTAGCGATTTCGGGATCGGACACAGTGCGAAGTGATTCGACGGGATCGTTCGGGATAGCTACCGGTGTTGAAGACGAACCGAACAGCGCTCCAGCGTCGTTCTCAATTAACTCAGTTTTCCCCAACCCCTTCAACTCCTCAACAACGATCCGCTTTTCCCTTCCTTCATCATCATCATCATCATTGATGATCTATGGACTGGGTGGACGCTTGATGGACAGGATGGAATTGGGGAGGCTTGCGGCGGGGGAACACTCGGTGGTGTGGAATGCAAACGGGCTGCCGGCGGGAGTCTATCTGCTGGCGCTCGAATCCGGAATCGAAACGAAAATGACCAAGATTGTGTTGCTTAAGTAAACTGGAGACGGTGTGAAGATGAGATTATCTGATGTTGGATTAGCGCTCTGCATAGCGCTTGGCTTCAGCGCCGTCGCATCGGCGCGCATCATTAACGTCCCCGAAGATCATCAGACTATTCAAGCAGGCATCGACGCGGCTGAAGCGGGAGATACCGTGCTTGTGCAGCCGGGGGAGTATGTCGAGAACATAGACTTTTCGGGCAAGGCGATCCTCGTTGGCAGCCTGATAGTGACAACTGAGGATAGGGCATACCTAGACTCGACGGTCATAGACGGCAACCGTACAAGTTGTGTAGTCCGTTTCGTTCAACATGAAGGGAACGATTCACATCTTTGCGGATTCACCTTGCAAAACGGAGCTCACGAAACAGGAGGAGGAATATATATCGGCGCCCCTGACTTACAAGCCACAAGTCCGACATTATCTGACTTGAGAATCGTCTCAAACTATGCAAGAATACTCGGCGGAGGGATCGGCATAGAAGTTGGGAATCCCATTATCCGGGACGCCGTAATATCGAGGAACAGCACAGATGCAATGGGAGGAGGCATCTATGCCTGGCGGTGTGGTCTTCAACTCGAGAACGTGGAAATCTCCGATAATACGGCCGCTATTTTCGCGGGCGGAATTTATGGAGACTTCTTGCGTAACTATGTCCTTGATCATGTAACGATAGCAAACAATCGGGGAAGAGATCAAGGGATAGGGGCCTTCTATCTGTCACACTCTATGCCTGGCGGCGGAGAGATGCGAAACTGCACCGTCTATGGAAACAACGCCGGGCAAAGTGGCACCATCTTTCTTGATTCATACGGTTATTCGGGACAATGGCCTGTTGAGATGAGGATTATCAATTCGATCATCTGGGGAAACGAAGAACCCGCATTAGGGCTGCAAGGCCATAGTGATGCAAGCAGAACCCGATTAACAATGTCCTTCAGTGATCTTCAAGGAGGTCAAAATGGCATTGCTTTGCTGAATAATTGGATTACGATCGAGTACGCTGAGAACAACCTCGACGACGATCCCCTCTTCGTTGATCCCGACAACGGCGACTACCACCTCACCGAAAACTCCCCCTGCATAGACGCTGGCGATCCGGAAGCGCCCGAGGATCCCGACGGCACGAGGGCGGACATGGGAGCGTTCTACTTTTCGCAAGTTCACCCGCCGGTACTGGATCATCCTATCGCGGACATGGTCGTAGCGGAAGACTGCGGAAGAATCGAAGTAGCCGATCTTGATACGGTTTTCAGTGATGCGGAAGTAGATTCAATCTGGTATGTGGTCTTTGGACCGGAAGCGCTAAACTTGGCGTTGAACGAAGAAAACCTGCTCTGGTTTGAACCGGCATTGAACTTCAACGGAGACAGCCTGATAGTCCAAGTCAGGGCTTACGCAGGAAGTGATTCGACTTCTGAGGAGTTCTTTGTCACCGTAACGCCGGTAAATGATCCGCCCAGGCAGTTCAATTTGATCAGTCCTGATCTTCGCGAACCAGATTGGTTCTACAGAGATGACACGATTCACTTCGAATGGAGTGCGTCGGTAGATCCCGATAGTGAATCCGTTAACTACATACTTCAAATCGATTTCACGGGCGATTTATGGTCGTATGATGCAGGAACGCAGACATCTCGCGATCTTCCAGATTCCAATGATGTGCTTCCCTGGTCTTGGTTTGGGGATCGTGTTAGCGTCATAGGATTGGCTACATGGTGGGTTGTAGCGATTTCGGGATCGGACACGGTGCGCAGTGATTCGACGAGATCGTTCGGGATAGGCGTCGGTGTTGAAAACGAACAGAACAGCGCTCCAGCGTCGTTCTCAATTAACTCGGTTTTCCCCAACCCATTCAACTCTTCGACGACAATAAGGTTCGGGCTCAGCAAGCTGGCCCCTACGCGGATCGGAATCTATGGCCTCGATGGAAGACTGGTGCAGGAATTAGGGACAGGCAGGGACGCCTATCCTCCTGGTGAACATAGCGTCATCTGGAACGCAAACGGGCTGCCGGCGGGAGTCTATCTGCTGGCGCTCGAATCCGGAACCGAAATGAAGATGACTAAGATTGTGCTGCTCAAGTAAACTGAAGGCGGTGTGAAAATGAGATTATCTGACATTGGATTAGCGCTCTGCATAGCGTTTGGCCTCAGCGCCGTCGCATCGGCGCGCATCATCAATGTTCCGCAGAACCAGAGAACCATCCAGCGAGGAATCAACGCCGCTCAGGCAGGCGACACTGTGCTCGTGCAACCGGGCATGTACAATGAGAATCTGCGGATCACTGAACCGATCACGCTTGCTGGATTGACCTTACTGGACAACGACCCTGCTTGGATTGACTCCACTATTGTCGAGGCGGCGGATTCAGCCTGTGTCATTACTATCTCCGGGGACGAAGGGGTGGTTCACCTCCGTGGAATCACCATCCAAGGAGGTTATAGCGTAAATTGGGGCGGTGGAATTATTGGAGGCGGCAGAAGTGCAATCCTTGAGGATCTTGTCATCTGTGAAAACTTTACGGGGCGATCGGGGGGCGGGCTTTACTGGGGAGGCGCCTGCGATTCGTTCATTTGCAGGCGAGTTCGCATATACGGCAATCGGGCAACTGCTGGAGGCGGAGTCTGCCTCTGGTCTGCAACAAATACATCTCTGTACGACTGCTCGATAACTGACAATGATGGAGGTCAGTACGGAGCCCTCCTTTCGCACGCTTCAGATGTGATAATGAAAAATGTGCTTATCGCTAATAACCGAACCAGCAGCGACCGATGGTCAATGGCATTGACGTCCTGTGAAGAGAGGGAGGCGACAATTTCATTTGACCAGGTCACAGTCGTTAACAACGTATTATCCCAGGGTGGATCGCCTGCTAACGACATTTTGATTAACAGCGCAGGAGGGAATCCGATGGACGCAACCTTAAGAAACTGCATTTTTAACGGTGACAATGACAATCAACCGATTCATGTGTTTGCACAGGGAGCCATCCGATTTGATGCAGCTTATTGTGATTTAGAGGGCGGTAGGGAAGGCTTTCAGATTGGAGATGGGGTGGAATCCATTATCGGCGACGGCAACATCGACTCCGACCCCCTCTTCGTTGATCCCGATAACGGCGACTTCCACCTCTCCGAAAACTCCCCCTGCATCGACGCTGGCGACCCCAACTCCCCTCACGACCCCGATGGCACTCGCGCCGATATGGGGGCGTTTTACTTCGCACACTTCCTCCCACCCGAAGTTGCCGGTCAGATTGCCGATGTCACTGTCGCCGAAGACTGCGGCCTCGTCGCAATCTCCGACCTCGATACAGTCTTCTCCGATCCCAATGGCGACACGCTTATGTATCGAGTGTATGGATTGGATGTATTAGGGCTTGCGGTCGATGCGGAAGGATTGCTCTCCCTCGAACCTGCATTGAACTTCAATGGAGACAGCATCACGGTCGTCGTCTCAGCGTTCGATGCCAGCGATTCGGCTTCGGTCAGTTTCTTCGTCACGGTCACGCCGGTGAACGACTTACAGTCGCCATTTGGTCTGTTGACACCGGAAGACGGGAGTATCTTGTATCACATTGACGGAAGATACATTCCCTTTTCCTGGGAGCGCTCTTTTGACCCGGATTCGATTGATGCCTTGTATTACAATATCCGGGCGCTATTCACCATCCCCATTATGATTGAGCCGGGCCATTGGGAGGCATTCGATACGCTGATCATAAATGAAGATCTGGACGATACGACTTATACTTTTGACACATGGCCCTTCATAGAGAGTTTCAGGATATATTTCACAGACATTGTCTGGTTAGTAAGCGCAATTTCTCAGAATGATACGATATGGTGCGACACGTCCTTTAATCTGCATTTCCAAATCGAGACCATTGTACGAGAAGGCGAGAATATGCTTACAAAGTTTTATCTTGATTCGCCTTACCCCAACCCCTTCAACTCTTCGACGACGATAAGGTTTGGGCTCAGCAAACTGGCCCCTACGCGGATCGGGATCTATGGACTTGATGGAAGACTGGTGCAGGAATTATGGACAGGCAGGGACGCCTATCCTCCTGGTGAACATAGCGTCATCTGGAACGCAAACGGGCTGCCGGGAGGCGTCTATCTACTGGCGCTCGAATCCGGGGGGGAGAGGATGGTTCGAAAGGTAGTATTGCTGAGATAAATTTCCACCACGAAGACGTGAAGGCGCGAAGAATTTTAAAGTTTTGTTTATACGTGGCTTGAATAGAGTGCGCTTCCAAAGCACTGTGTAATCCGCACAGCTATTAGGGAGTCAGTTCGAATAGATTGTAAGAGCTGTGCGGATTATCCTACGAGATACAAGACACGAAGACTCGAAGAACCTGTTTTTGCTCTTTTAAAGGAGGCTATCAGGTTCGCCGATGCGCATGATAGACCGACGCCTGATCGGTGGGCAGGAGCACTAATTCGCTGATATTGGCATGAGCAGGCCTTGTCGCAACGAAGAGTACCGCTTCCGCTACATCTTCCGGCGTCAGAGGCGTCAATCCCTTGTAGGTTGATACGGCGCGAGCTTCGTCTCCATGATATCTCACCAAAGAGAACTCTGTCTCGACCATCCCCGGATCCACAGTGCTGACTCGAATCGGCGTGTTGACCGTATCCATCATCAGGCCTTGAGTCAGCGCTCGGACAGCGAACTTGCTCGCACAATAGACCGCTCCGCCGGGATAAACCTGATGTCCGGCAATCGAACCAATGTTGATCACGTGACCACGGTTCCGCTCCACCATCCCCGGAGTTACCGCCCGGCTGACATAGAGCAAACCTTTAACGTTCGTGTCGAGCATCTCCTCCCAGTCAGACAGTTCTCCACCGGCAAGCGTCGCTAAACCACGCGACAGTCCGGCGTTGTTGAGGAGGACGTCGATCTCTTTGAACTCCTCCGGTAGATTCTCGATGAACTTGAAGACCGCATTGCAGTCTCTCACATCGAGCGAGCCGGTATGGATTTGCACGCCGAAGGTCGAGCGAAGGTCAGCAGCCAGCGCTTTGACCCGATCAAACCTTCTGGCGGAAAGAATAAGCGCGCATCCCTCTTCAGCAAACGATCTCGCGCAGGCAGCGCCGATCCCGCTCGATGCGCCGGTGATAAAGACGATTTTCCCGTTCAGATTCTTCACTTTGTTCCGTTTTATTTAGGTGAAATATGCAATAATTGGCTCGGTGTGTCGTTCTCGCGAAGAGACGGACTGAGAGTGTTTAGATTTCTCCACTCTACTGCCAACCCGCCGTGGTTGGCAGAAATAAGACAGAATCGTTAGCTTTCTCTACCAACCGCGGCGGGTTGGTAGTAGAGTGGGAGCGATCAGGTATTATCTGACTCACTCGAAGGTGGGAATGACTCTCAGTAAAATGTTTCCATCTCGATCTTCCCCCACCGCCGCGCAAGGTAATCCGCGAGCCTGTGCCAGAAGACGGCGATCACGCACCAGATCCCTGCCGTGACGATCAGACCCGTCCACAGCATCGGGTTAGACGCCTCGGGAAATCCGCGCTTACAAGTCGTTCCGTAAAGCGATATCCGCCATAGCTCAAGCCAATATGTAATAGGGACAGCCTTGCCCAACGCCGCGACCGGCGCGGGCAGAATCGAGAGCGGAAAGATCGCGCCGGTTATCAAATAAAGTAATCCGGTGATCCCCTCTGCCAGAAGCCACCCCATCCGGTCGATGATCAGCATCAGGCTCGCCAGCATCCACCCCATCGCCCCCATCCCGATAATTCCGAACACAAGACTCCCAAACAACACCCCCCACTGAATTCCGTCCGGCCTCACCTTCACACCGAGAAACAGCGCGCCCGCGACCACCGTCGCCGCCGATCCGATAATGGCGATCAACACCTTCGGCGCGACTCGCCCAAACACTTGCGCAGGAAAAAACACCGGCGCTGAGTAGATGTAGCGGAACGTCTTATAGTGCTCACGGTCTTCAACGACGACCATTCCCGCTCCGGCAAGCAAGAGCCTGACGAAAAGAAATCCCGCCGCTCCGGTAAGAAGGAACGCCAGATAATTCGAATCGCCCCCTTTGCCCATGATGACGAGGTACATGAAGACCAACATCAACACGCCGAAGATGGGAGGGATCAGGGCAAAGATCACGTAGAGCCAGGCCGGAGCCCAGTTCCCTTCGAGATCCCAACCGAGTTTTGCGTGTGCGCGGAAGGCGCGCAGTGAATGTGAAAGGTGCATTTATAGAGAGTTAGCTTTCAGGTACCGTCATTCTGAACCTGTCGCCGGATCGAACTGCTCGCAAGTTCGAGTTACTCCCTCGGCGACAGGTGAAGAATCTCCAATTGGTTTGAGCCGCGAGATTGCTTCGCCTTTCGCCCATAGAAACAAACTTCGATTCGACATTCCAACCGGCGAAAGGCTCGCAATGACGCTATACGGAGGGAGTTAATTAATATAGAGCCAAAAAGCCGGAAACGCATCTCTCAGCGCCCCGGCTTTCAGCACAGATCGTCTGAATCATTCCATCAGAGAATTATGAAACTCTTCAGTACTTCCTCCTGTCCCGGATCGAGAATCCCCTCGCCGTTGCGACTGTCAAGGCGGAATTCGAGCGCCAGCATCTTCCCTTCCCGTTCGATCACATAGGCTACAGTGCGAGCGTAATTGAGTTTATTGCCGTAGTCATAGACATATTTGTGAGAAATTCGTCCGCCGCTGATGTACTCTGTCGCGACCGGTTCTGTCAGCACCCAGAGCCCGCGTTTCTTGGCGGTTTCGTAATCGACGTAGCAGACTCGGTATGCGACGCGCTTGTCCGCCCCTATCACAGCAATTTCGCCGCTCCCTTTCGGTTCGATGTTATAGGTTGCTGGGTATTTCAGCGCATAACCGGTGCGGACGTCGGAATAGTCGAGCCATTCGGTTTTCTTCGGATCAATCGACGCCGGAGCCTTCTTACCGCATCCGGCAAGGAACACAGCCAACAAGACGATTGAGCAGACCTGAACGAGAAATTGTTTCTGATACTTCATTATCCCAACTGTTTGGTAGTCGGGATTTGAACCAGCCTGAGCTACCGGAAGTTCCCGACAAGTGAACTGCTAACTTACCGTATTAACCTGACGCTCGTTTCGGCTTCTGCCCCACTCCCCTGAAGCTGCACCAGAAAAACTCCCGACGCTTGCCCCGCCGCATTCCAAACGTAACGCCGCCGTCCCGGCGGCATCATCCCTAACGATTTCGATTCTATCAGTCTCCCGTCCATCGAAAAGACCTGCATCCGCATCGCTCCCGGGATCGGCAGCTCGAACGGGATTACTACCGACGAGTTGAACGGGTTGGGATAGGGGAGAAGGAGTTTAACCCATTTCGGGAGTTCTCGCTCGTCGCTGTCCACGCCTGCAATCGGGAACCACTGCGAGCCACCTTTTATCTTCCAATAGAACCACGCACCTCCAGTCAGACTGCTCCTCACATATAACTGAGATAGGAAACGGACGGAATCCTCCGGGGAAAATGTAACCACCAAATAGGCAGTATCGTGCGGAGCAATCACAAATGAAGTTGAATCGAGACTAATGTAAAAAAGCGACGGAGGTGTTCTAATGTCTGTCACAACCAGAGTATCCTCTCCGTAGTCGATAATTCGACCAACGATAGAGCTTGACTCCCCGACATAGACGCTGTCGCCAAAATCGAGCGTATCAGGAACGAATGGCAATCTGAAGAGTGGAGAATCCTGGCCCAACCCAGCCTCAGCCCAAATCATCGCCAGAAGGATAACCGCCGTCGTGAAGTTAACTCCCTGTTTCATCGCGACCTCCTGAGAAGTTTGTCACTCTATTTCAGCCGTCAACCCTCTGCGGTTGACGGATCTCATCATTTCTTGATTTCATCGAATGCCGAACCGCGTAGGGGCCAGCTTGCTGAGCCCTTTTCGGTTATGCGCATATCATACAGGGCTCAGCAAGCTGGCCCCTACGCGATCCTCCAAACTCTCAACTCTCAACTTTCCAACTCACTTCAACGCCACAATCTTTACCCGCTGAACATTTCCCGCCGCTACCGCTTCGAGGAAATAGACTCCCGCCGGAAGAGCGTCCGCGTCGATTGAAACGAGATTCTCGCCCGCGTCGCCGTTGACTTCTTCGCTCCACATTTCCCGACCGGTTGCGTCACGGATCTTCAATCGCACCGCGCTATTAACCGGAAGGCTGTACTTCAGGGTCGTCCTGCTGTTAAACGGGTTCGGGGCGAGAGATTCTATGGCGAATTTTGTTGGAACAGCCTCCCTTAACTCAGCCGATTCTGCCGGACGCCAAACGACTCGCGCGATTCCCGGCTCGGCGCAAATTCCTGTGAAGACGAGGTAGGGGCGGCCTTGCGTGAAGCCGCGCTCAACGCCGTCGAATGGACTGCTCCATTCGACAAATTCCAGACCGGCGGGGATCGTGAAGCGGACAATTGACGGATCCATCGGAGCGGTGACGAGGATAAAGCGAGCAGAATCTCTAAACGACTCGTCAGAGATTGTAACTATCAGCCACGGATCAGAGAAGTGAGTATGAAAGTTGACATCCTGATTCAATAAGGTTGGCACATGAATGTAGAAACCGTGTTGGCCGTTTCCCTCGGTTCGTCTTATATCAAGCGAATCGGAGTACCACCACTCGTTACCGTGTTCATCATCTATCGTCCCTTGCAGGATCACACTCACACAACCGATTTGGTCATTGGGAAACCAGAGCCACATCGGAGCAATCTGACCTGCCAAATCCGGTTCAAGTTGGATTTCCGAATAGAGATTGTATCCAACGATCCGGGTTGGCACCTGAGGAGAACTGTGGAGGGTTGTGAAGACAGATTCTTCGATCACTATGTTGGGAACCGCTTCACGGGTCTCGGCGGACAAATAGTATGAAACATCGTCGTCAAGCTCTTCATTGACCGTTCCGCTGCTGTCCAATACGATCTGGATTGCCAATGTAGCCCAGTTCACCCAGTTATCTGGGGGGGAATTAAATGATATCGAATCGCCTCTGAAAAACTCGCTATATCCACGACCAACGTCGCATCTCGCATCGAATTGGCGACTGGAGCGAATCAAAACGTAGCTTGGGATGCGGTCATATGCCGAACCACCGGCCGACCCCCAAATATCATCCCATTCTCTCGATTGCCCGTAATATTGACGGATTTGGACGCTTCTCATTCCCCTTTCTCCGCCAATCGGAGGATAATGCGTTCTTGTCCAGACTGAAGCTCGAAGGGTATCTTCGAGGAGAGTTTGACTGAGGTAAGAAAATCTGAGCCAGTCCCGCCGCCAGCTCAGATCGGTCACAGTGTCGCCGACGTCAACTTCAAACTCGCCATTGCGGATCGCGCCTTCGGTAGTGGTTCGTTCGAAGCTGAGCAAGTAATCATCGCTCACGAGCTTCAGCACCGCCGACTTGACGAGCACATCGACGACCGTCTCGCTGTCAGACGCGTTGATCGTGATGAAGGTCGAGTCGTAGATCACCTCGCCGCACGGCAGCACAATCGGATCGGCGAGCGCCAGAACAGGAAACAATAGCGTCGTGAAATAGGCCGTAATCAGACAAGACCAACGTAACATGATAACCTCCAATTACATATCACCGCATTGATCCGTCAACCCTCTGAGATTGATGGATCTATATCATTTCTTGATTTCATTGAATACCGAACCGCGTAGGGGCCAGCTTGCTGAGTCCATTCTCCATTGCCGGAAGAGTCAGACCGAGATTCTTCACCCATCGCCGGATTGTATCGCGACCATCCTAACAACGCCACGGCGACGGGTTCAGAATGACATGCGGAGCGTCAGAATATTCCTGATGGTCCCACTTACCCCTACCACCTTACCCGTTCCACTCTCGACTCTCAACTCTCAACTTCCTCAAATCACATGCAGCCAATCCGACAACAGGAAGTAAAACCGGTCGATCAACAGCGCGAACCTTGTCATCACCGTATAGCCATACCCCGCGCCGAAACCCACCATCAACAACCCCGTCCCGATCCGCGCGAACTGCCCCGCCGTCCCTTTGTGCTCAAGCGAGAAAAAGAAGTAGAGCAAGATACAGATCAATCCGAAGACGATGATCGGATTGGCGAGTGCATTAAGAGCGGTTATCACTCCAGGATTCGAGATGAAACCTCCCACTGCAGCGCTCGAGACCGGCGGGATGATCGAACCCTCCACCTGCCGCATCAGGTCGCCCTCCGTGAAGCCGATCACCGCCATCCCGCTATAGATCCCAACCATGTAAGCCATCGGCCAGCGCGAGATCCACGCATACTTCGAGTTGAAGCGCGTGAACATCATCAGTCCAAGCAGCAGAGGGAAGAGCAGCCAGTAGTCGTTTCCGGCCAGCAGCGGATCTTGCAGGTTCGGCTTGAACACATTGAAGTATTCAACCGCCAGCCCGTATCCGGCGGCCACTCCGACGAAGAGGTGCTCGGAGATCTTGTAGAGCGGGTTGTCCTTGTAGAGGAAACTGAGGATCATCAGCGTCAACGCCGCCGCGATCCAGATCCAGAGGGTGTCCATTTTGTCCCAATTTGATTCAGTGGGACAGACATTCCTGTCTGTCCGTTGCCCCGGTCATTCCCACGAAGGTGGGAATCCAGTCGAGCAACAGTTTTTATCATCCTAATTGATTTGGCTTGTCTGGATTCCCACCTTCGTGGGAATGACCGGGGCCTGCATCCTTCATTCTAAATTTTGCATTCTTAATTCCTACTCCTTCTTCTTTCTCGTCAAAAAGTAGATCACATTACCCAGCACAATCATAAACACGATCAGCACATGCCCTGCGGACTGAGCGTCCATGAACGTCAGCGCCAGCGCGGGGTGATTCAGCAGTTGCTCATATTCGGCGCAACCGGCGATCCCCGATAACATCCCTTTGAGCTGACCGGTCTGCATATAGGCGGAAAACTCCGGCACCGAAACCGCTCCCGCGCCCGATATCATCGTGATGTTGAAACGTGACTGGGCGTACTGGACATACTCTTTCGTCCCCGGATAGCCGACCGAGATATTAGCGAAGAGCGGGAAGCTCGAATAGTTCTCGACGCCCTGCATCAGCGGAATCTCGGCGATTGGCTTGCCGTGGTAGTCGGTGGGAAAGGCGTTGCGGATCGAGCGGCCAATCTCGACGATCACCGCTTCGCGGCCGTCCTTGTAACCGAGATTAACGTAGTCGATCCCTTCCTTCTTGTCGTTCCCGCGTTCTGCGTTCACCTTCTGGAGTGCGAGTTCGACCATCGGCGGTCCGGCAGGCCAGAGACTGAACACCACCATCCGCAGGTTCTTGCGGAAGACGTGCCGCACCGTAGCCTCGGTCATCGGGTAGAGTTCCGCCTTGGAGCCGGGGTCGTAGTCGCACGACATCAGCACGATGGAGCCTTCCGGCAGCGCTTCGATGCGGTCGTAATAGGCTTGGGTCGAGGCGGACGTCTGGAGCGGTATCCGCAATGGGAACATCAGCGGAAACAAAACCGCCAGCGCCACCGCGAGGAAAATCCAGCGCCGGTCGAGCTTTTCGAGACGGGAAAGTAGGGTAATAGGGGGCATAAAGGCGATTCAGTTTGAAATTCAAAAGTGTCGAAGAGGCAGCTCATGGCTACCGCTTCCACACCGTCCCTTCAATATAACAGCGGCGCGGGCTGATAATCAACCCGCGCCGCATTAAACACTGAATTTCAGTCCCTATCCTGCTGACCGTATCAGCCGTTTTCGCCGATCAGACCGGCGCCCGATCTCGAGAGTTCCCGTTTCAAACCCTCACGAAAGCTCACGAGCTTGCGTTGCTCTTCGTCCCAAAGGCTGAGGAACATCATCTTAAAGCTCGACCGAATTGTAATTGTGTGGACGTCATGGAATTCGGGATGCGACTCAAACACCTTCTGCAGATTGTAGTTCGGAATACTGACTTGCAGGTGATGGATGTGATGGTATCCAATGTTACCGGTGAACCACTGGAGAATGCGAGGCAGTTTGAAGTAGGTGCTCCCCTGCAGCGCCGCGTCTTTGTATTTCCACTCAGGATTGCGCCTCCAGTAAGCGTCATCGAATTGGTGCTGCACATAGAACAGCCAGATGCCTGCCGAAGTCGCAGTCCACATCATAGTTCCGGCTATCAGAACCATCTCGCCGTACCCAATGAACCAACCAATGCCCCCTATCACGAGCAGTATGGCAAGATTGGTAAAGTGGACATTCCACCTCTCGCTTGGCGTCGTGTGCTTCTTATCGTGCACCAAACGGTTGTTGAACAGGAACAGCAACAGTGGCCCGAAGATGAGAAACATGAACGGATTGCGGTATATACGATAGAGAATGCGCTTGATCAGCGGTAATGAGACATATTCCTTGACGGTATATGTGGTCATATCGCCATAACCGCGCTTGTCAAGATTACCGTTGGTCGCATGGTGGAGCGCGTGCTGCTTCCGCCAGTAAAAGTACGGCACCAGCGTAATAAGACTACAAAACCAACCGGTGAAATTATTGGCTCGTTGCGACTTGAAGAATGATCCGTGACCGCAGTCGTGCTGGAAGATGAAGATGCGCATACTCAAGCCGCCGGCGATCATTCCCAGCGCTATCGCGAGGGGGATTGATACCGGTATCGACTGATACATCAGGTATAGAACGATTCCGAAGAGCAGAAAAGTGCTGAAAAACTGCCAGAGACTTTTACTGAGCGTGGAAGTTGGGAATTGCTGGAGCCGATCAAGCTCCGCTGGAAGAGGGGAGACCTGTGAAGTTATAGTCAATTAATATCCAATATCTTACAGCCCAACCAATCGGTTGGGTCAGGTAAATATCCGTACCAAACGTATCCGGGACGCAAGTTTTATTCCGGCAAACGTTATCGCTACCGCCCCTATGAACACAATGGGGAAGTAAACCTTCGATTCGAACCCTATCCCCCCAAACTTCATCAGAGATTCTCGCAGAACAGCGATGATAATCGGGTGAAAATAATAAATTCCGTAAGAGTATAATCCAACGGCTGAGCAGATCGCCGACAACCTTTGCGGCGCCCGTCCCCAGAAACACCTCAGTAATAAAACCGCTGCTGCGCCTGCAAACGGTTCAGCGGCGTACATCACAGTATAACCAAACGGAGTCAAGCTTAGCGATCCAAAACGTGTTAATCCTCTCATCCACCACCAAGCCTGAACCGCCGCGACTATCAGGTAAAAACCCAACACTCCCAGAGCCATTCTTCGTTTCTGTACAAATCTCAGGACTTCATCGGCATTGTCAGCGAGCCAATAACCCGCGAAAAAGAACCACCAGTGCTTCAATAATTCATGATCGAGCGCAATTAACAGCGTTGAAGGTTTCCCAAAGCTCGGATCTAACAGAAATGTAATCGTCACATTCCAACTAATTTGCGCCAGCCCTAAAAGCGCCAGCGTCCAAAAACTCCCCGCAAGCTTAAGTCGGTAATATCCGAACAACCATCGATGGAACAGAACAAGGATGCCAAGCGAATAAATGAACCAGAAATGAGCAGCCGTGGTTCCGATCAGCAAACCCAGCAGCGCGTCGCCGGGATGAAAGGATCTTTTTAACGCAAAAGTAAAGAGGAGTTGATAGAGGATCGAATACCCGAAGTACGGGATCAGAATTGTTTTAAGGTGTCGGGAATTAAAACGCTCGGCGCTGGGCGGAAGTCCTCTAAGCCCTAATCCGAATGCGGTTAAGATAAAGAATAACGGCGCGGCGAACCGTCCGAGCGAGTTGATGACGATCAAGAGCGCCATATGGAAGTCAAGGCCTTCGTCATGCGCGCCGAGCTGCCCGGCTGTGACATGGATGGCAATCACAGCCAGAATTGCCGCCCCTCGTGCGAAGGTCGAGCTGTAGCTGAGAGCCTTTACTCCCTCATCTGACATGAGATACGCTCACGGTCCGGTTCAAATTACCGACAAAGCTCCATTTTCGGATTCCCCAATAAATAAACGAAAGGAGTCCTTTGATTTATTCGCTTAAAACGTGGAGGAGGCCAGGCGGACGGCCCCGTCCGCCTTCAACACAAGCACAAACCGTGAGCGGACGGGGGCGTCCGCCTGGCCAGATCTGCTTGTTTGGCGATTAAATCAAAGAACTCCGTTAGTTGAAACTGAGATGACACATCCCTGAGATGATTCAGATTGATTGTCAGTCTCCCCGGCGGCGATGATATTTCCGCTGGGGAGCTCGCAGATGTCACCGCCGAATACTCTTCCAAGATGAACTTCGCGTATCCAAGATAGAGAATAATCAGCGCCAACTTTCATGCTAATGGAATTAAGTTTTGGTAATAAGCATGATACCCACCCAGTAAATAACCGCCATTCTGAGAGTGAACTGCGTTGGACAGGTATTCGCCGCCTGCAATTCCATAGGTTTTCACCCATAGTGTGTCTGGCTGGGCGAATGTTTCCCCCACCTCCAGAGCGAGCACAGCGCAGACAGTAATCACCGTCTGCGCTGTGAGATTTCGCAGGAAAAGGGACACCCTTGCCCCCGGCCATAAGCGGCAGGGACGATGCGTTGGTCGCTGTGTGGCAGAAGTCATGATCGAACCCTCTGCAAACATTTTGGGTACCCCGCACAGCTCTTCCGCAGTCAATCGAACAACTGACTCACCGGCTGTGCGGGAATAGCTGAACCGGTAATTTCGGCCGCACAGCCGGGCAGATCCCCACTCCCTGAACACTTCTGAAGCTGTGCGGCCTACCCAAGATGATGAGCGTCGAATAGTATCTCTTTGTGTTCTTCGTGCCTTCGTGTTTAGATGTTCCTATCTGCTCATCACGACTCTGCTCACCTTCCCGCCTCCCGGCGTTTCCAAGCGCACAAAATAGACCCCCGAACTGACCGGCGCGCCGAGGGCGTTCCTGCCGTCCCAGAGCGCCTGATGCCCTCCCGCCATCTGCCGCCCCTCGAACAGCGTCGCGACCTCCCAGCCCATCAGGTCATAGACCCGCAACTGCACGTCGGAAGGGGTGGCAAGGGTGTAGGCGATGCGGGTGGAGGAGTTGAAGGGGTTGGGGTAACAAGGGAAAATGGAAAAGGGAAAAGGGAAAGCGGGATGGAAGAGAACTTCTTGGTTCGGCGGAAGGTTAAGCGAATCGGGTGTCGTCTGGATCAACCATGCACCATCAGATGAAGGACCACCAAGCACATAGCTACCATCAGGCATCAGAAATATATCATGGCACTTGTTTGATCCTCTTCGGTGAAACGACGTACTCCAAAGCACTTCACCTATAGAATCAACACGCACTAGGAAAAAGTCGAACTCCTCATTTGTGCCTACCGCAGCAAAGCCATGATCGGGAGTCTCAACAACTGCAAAAAGGAAATTACCTCTTGGTAACTCATCATAAACTCGCTTCCAAATCTCTTCACCATTCCCATCGACACGAACGATCATAGCATTAGTGCTGTCGTCAAATCCAAATCTCTGTGTGCCAACGATACAACAACCTCCATCATAAGTCTCGATAACAGCACCAGCATCATCAAGATAATCAGTTCCAAAATAGTTTTCCCATTCGATTTCCCCATCTAAATCAAACTTAACAGCGTAAAAGTCATTTCCATCAAATTCCTCTGAATCCGATGTTCCTGCGAAAAGAAATTTTCCGTCTGAAGTGGTCGTTGAATGATAGATAGTTCCAGATGGTGGAAATTGTTCGCGCCAGACGACCGATCCAGAATCGGTATCATCAAGCCTCCAAACAACAGCGCCACCTCCGGCTATGATATCGTTATCAGCTGTCGTTTCACATGTCTGGAACGAAACTTCGCCGTGAGGCATGTAGTTATGCCATCGCCTACTACCACTGGAATCTGTACGAATTGCCATGCCAATCGGACCTCCACGAGTATCTCCTACCAATAAAAAGCCTCCATCACTCATCTGTGCCAGTTGATATACCACATCGTTACGGTTAACTCCGTCGGGCGAACCTGCATAAAGACTATCCCATTCGGTTATTCCAAGGGAATCAAGCTTTGCTAAATAGAAATCTCCATCACGCCGATTCGGATCGCCGCCCCATTTATTGCTACCCAAGGCAAAACCGCCGTCCGATGTCACAATGAAATCTGCGTATACGTTTCCTGCACCTGAAAAGGTGCGTGTCCAAAGAGTATCGACTTGCCCATAAGCCGTCCCCACCCCCAAAACAAGCACAGCACAGACAGTAAGCACCGTCTGCGCTGTTAGGTTTCTTAAGGAAATCGACCGCCCCGACATTGCCAATCGATCGCGACGGCTCGCTCGTTCTGCTTCCAAAGTCATTGAGATACTCCGGATTTAACCACGAAGGCGCGAAGGCACGAAGAATAAACATTATCACTTTGTGTCTTCGTGTCTTCGTGGTAAGATTCTCCTATGCGCTCTTCCGCTTCGCCGCGCTCCGCACCATTTCCGGTTTTGCTCCGGCAGTCACGACTTCGGGGGTGATGATAACCTCCTCGACGCCGGTCAGGTCGGGCAGCTCGAACATAATGTCGTTCATCAGCCCTTCCATCACCGATCTTAACGCCCGCGCCCCGGTGTCGCGCTTCATCGCCTCGGTAACCACCGCTTCAAGAGCGTCTTCGCGGAAGGTCAGTTTGACGCCCTCCATCTCGAGCAGTTTGGCGAACTGCTTGGTGACGGCGTTTTTCGGCTCGGTGAGGACCGAACGCATCGCTTCGCGGGAGAGCCTGTCTAGCGGCGCGACGACCGGCAGACGGCCGATCAGCTCGGGGATCAGCCCGAAGCGCAGCAAGTCCTCCGGTTCGACCTTGGAGAGCAGCTCGTAGTAGCCCATCTTCCGCCGTCCGCGCACATCGGCGCCAAAGCCCATGCTGTTCTTGCCGGCGCGCTTGGCGATAATGCCGTCGATCCCTTCGAATGCCCCGCCGCAGATGAAGAGGATGTTCTTCGTGTTCACCGAAAGTAGCTTCTGCTCGGGGTGTTTGCGGCCTCCTTCCGGCGGGATGCTTGCGACCGTTCCTTCGAGGATCTTCAGCAGCGCCTGCTGGACGCCTTCGCCGGACACGTCGCGGGTGATCGAGGTCGAGGTGTCCTTGCGGGCGATCTTGTCGAGTTCGTCGATATAAACGATACCAATTTCCGCCTGCGAGACGTCCATGTCGGCGGCGTGATAGAGCCGGACGAGGACATTTTCTACGTCTTCACCGACATAGCCCGCTTCGGTTAGGGTAGTTGCGTCGGCGATGGCGAATGGCACTTCGAGGAACCTTGCCAGCGTCTGGGCGATGAGCGTCTTGCCGGTGCCGGTCGGGCCGATCATCAGGATGTTCGACTTGTCGAGTTCCACCTCGTCGTCGAGCGACGCCCGGGTGATCCTCTTGTAGTGGTTATAGACCGCGACGGCGATGCGGCGTTTGGCGTCGTCCTGCCCGATGACATACTGCGAGAGTTTGTCGAAGATCTCGCGCGGCTTAGGCATTTTGCGCTTCACCGTCCGCTTCTGCGCGACCGCCAACTTCACCACTTGCGACGCGTTCGACACGCAGATGTCGCAGATGGCGGCTTGGGGACCTCGGACGAGGACTTTGGTCAGATCTATTTGACGGCCGCAGAACGAGCAGCGTTCCGGGGCTTGGGTGGAGTCGAGAGTTTCGGACATTATTGGTGCGTTATGTGCGTTGAGTGCGATGAGTGAGCGACCGTCATTCTCGCGAAGGCGGGAATCTAGACAAGCCAATCAATCGACAATCTTTGTTTTATCGGATTATCTCAAGTCGGCGGGAGTTGTACGATGTTCGGGCCAACCCAGACTTTGCCGGCACCTCCACATGAGGTGCAACATACATCCGTGACGGGCGTGCGCAGACCATCATCGCCTTCGATCCATATATGATTCTGCGCAGGATTGCATCCGATGCAACTACAAGTGCCACTTCCCTTGCAATGCGCGCAGGTAACGACTTCTCCGATAGACATGAGAGGCCTCCAAATGTTTTCGGTTTGTCTGGATTCCCACCTGCGTGGGAATGACTTCTTACGCCTTGCCCTTCTTCGCGGGTTTGTCAACCTTGACGCCGTTATCGGTGGCGCGGTGAGCGATCACCTTGTCGATCAGGCCGTACTCTTTTGCCTCTTCCGCGGTCATGATGTAGTCGCGGTCGGTGTCCTTGGCGATTTTGGCGAGGCTCTGCCCCGAGGCTTCAGCGAGGATGCGGTTCAGCTTGTCGCGGGTCTTGAGGATTTCACGGGCGTGGATGTCGATGTCCGACGCCTGTCCTTGCATTCCGCCCATCGGTTGATGGATGATGACCTTGCTGTTTGGCAGCGCCGAGCGCTTCCCTTTGGCTCCCGCAGCGAGCAACAGCGCTGCCATAGAGGCGGCGTGACCGATGGCGATGGTGGCGACGTCCGGCTTGATGTACTGCATCGTGTCGTAGATCGCCATGCCGCTGGTCACCAACCCACCCGGGCTGTTGATGTAGAGCGAGATGTCTTTATCGGGGTCTTCCGCTTCGAGGAAGATCAACTGGGCGATCACCAGCGTCGCGACGTTGTCGTCGATCCCACCGGCGATGAAGATAATCCGTTCACGAAGCAGACGCGAGTAAATGTCGTAGGCGCGTTCGCCGCGACCCGTCTGCTCAACGACCATTGGTACGAGGTTCATATAAGTTCAGAAGTTAGAAAGTTTGAAAGTTATAAGGGGACAACTCGGGATGACAGGTCTCCGTACCTGTCCACTCCATACCAGAAAGAGACTATTTGATTCTCGCTCTTCTCTGCTTAATGGGAGTTCCGTGTGGAACTTCTTTTAAGGTGACAATCGGCTCGCGACCGATTAATTCACGCGCAGAAGTTAAATCAGGAAGATCGAGCGCCTTGGAAATTGCATCGTCAATTCTCTTTCTGATTTGGTCGGTTTTCATCTGTGGGAAAGGGAGCAACGGTTCGTGGGCAATTGCCTCAAATTCGCTATTAAGGATATCGAGTTGCCCATCACGAAGACTCTTCACGTCGAGAACTAACATCGACTGAAGATTTGGTTTCTTGAACTTCATCCATGAGCCGCGTGTTTCCCCTCTCACGATCAATAGCAGCGTGAGTCCTAATGAACAATTCAACCACATCGCCAAGGCTCGCTCATACCTGCGATCACTTTCCGAAAAGCGCAGCGGCCACCAGACATTAGAGAGAACCGGTGTCGTCACAACCATCGCGGCAATCGCCTGTGTATTAAGCCAGATGCAAGCTGGAATTAAAATTGTACCGGCCTTTGGCCAGAGCAATTCGGGTGGTCGTCTTGGACGTCCTGGTATTGGGGTTGTACGCTCTTGAAGGAATCCGTTAGGTTCCTGTAGAAGAGTCAGACATTGCTTGGCATCCATCCCCCAATATGATTGGAACGGCGTTGAAAAGCTGGTCTGCTCATACCCATCATGAATGTCCCTTCCATCCGGCCCAAACTGAACCAAGTCGCTTAACGGTTTTAGTGGAACGTCCCATTTTGCTCCATAACCGGGTCGGTGGTAGCGTCCTTGTTGGAGGAAGTATCCTATTCGAGTGAGATCATTCTGAGCAAAGGCGCAAGGTAGAAGCCATGAATTGTTCTTCAACTCCCTCCAAGGCATCGAGACAACCTCACCGAATATCTGGTTGCTTGTCTGAATCGTCTGAGCGCCTTGCCCGGTCGCAAGATCAGGACTCTGATCCTTATGAAGTTCTCTAGATACAAATAGCGCGGAAGACACCGTATCGGGATTAGTCCAAAGATTGAGGCACGTCACCTTCTGATTGCCGTTTCGGATTGATGAACCATTCGATTCTTTCCTTGCCACAATCAGGACTTCACTGAGTTCTGTATTTTCAGAAAAATTCCATCGCAGTGGGTCGTGACTAACAATAATATTTTCGAGCACATATTTTCTGCTAATCAGCGCTCTGGTCTTCTTCCATGCAACGCCAGATAGTAATGCTCTTGGCAGCACCAGAGCAAGACGTCCACCCTCCTTCAGGTAATGGTCTCCCAAAGCAACAAATACCGATCCCAAACCACTCGTGCTACTTGCCTCGATATCGTGTTCGTTTAACAGCGCCGCAAGTTTGGTTTGCAACCGATTTCGCTCGTTTTCCGGAAGTGATCCAAATAGTTTATTACTATTTGTACTGCGAGTAAAAGGCGGATTCATAACGCAAAGATCCAGCTCAGGAAGAGGAGCGAATTTATGCGTCTTTTTGCCTTGACCTGTTATCTGCGTTGATCCAGCGTGAAATGCGTCAGCAAATATCTCAACTTGCGTAGTACGTAGAAAATCTATACTGCCTAAACGATCCGAAGGTCCTCCAAAAGGGAGAACGAACAAATTAGTATGATCGAAGTATGCTTTAGAAGAGCGAAGCGCCAAAGTCGAGGCGGTTAAATGAAGGGCGGATGGAAGAATATCATACCCATATATCAATTCCTCCATAAGAATTTTATGAATTAGATCCATATCTGGGACAACTTCTTCTCCAAAACATTCACTGATATAATTGTCGGTGACTGCTTCCGCCGTAGCCATAAGCAACGTCCCCGTGCCGCATGAAGGATCAGCGATCCTCAACTTCCGAATCTCTTCAGGCTTTGACCAATCCAGTGCCCAGCGTTTCGGGCTAAGTGCGGTTTTAAGAAGCAAGGTTGCCGATGGTACCGAAGTGTAGTAGGTTCCGAGATATTTCTTATCAGCTAAAAGAGTATGATAAACTCGCCCCATCAAGTCATGCCTAAGCGCTGCCTGTCGGTTCAGTACGCCAAGAGCGCGATCTCCTAGGAATCGTATTGCGTCGTAAGTATCTGGACCTGCAGGGAGTGCATTGAGTAACTCGCTTGCAATCTGGAAGATTGGGATGTAATCTATCTCCTTCCATATATACTCCCAGTGCCGAGCCAAAGCCGTGATCGGGTCATCCTTGGATAAACTGGTTCGGAGACTTTCCACCTCTCTTGAATTTGAAAGCACGTCTTGGAATATCATTGCATTGGCGATTGTCAATCCAGTTATTCTTCCAACTGACTGACGCTGACTCAGATCAATTCCCTTTTTAGTAACAGTCTGGGTTGTCGAGACAGCTGATACTCCCAATAATTCGGCAGCTTTTTGAATCACCGGTGCGAGGGAAACAATCGCCTGAGCAAATCGATTTACGCCTGCTTCAAGTTCAGCTTTGGTCAGAGATACAACATCTTCCTGTATAAGTAATTCATGAGTTCGCCTAAGCAGTTCGCTGAGTCCCGATAGATTGCTCTTGCTCCATCCCTCTTTTCCAGCTTCACTCACTATTAGAACTTGCATCGAGCGACGAGTGAGGTAATCCTCTAATACTGCCAGATCGGGAGCCTCTCGCATATAGGCGGGATATAAAACCGCCATCACAATGCGACTGATGCCTTGGTTAATTCGGGAAAGAGCTTGTTCTTCGGCAAACTGACGAGCTGAAGGATTATCATCAATTTTACCTTCGATGATAATGTTCATTCCTTGGTACTCAACCAGCACATCAGGCATCTTACGCTTGCCATCAAAGGAGCGCACCAGACGTTCTGGAATTGACACAACTCCTTGACGACCCAGCAGTCGCGCCAAGTTTACGTTGAGTACTTCCTCTCTGAAACCTTCAGTTTGCATGATGTTTCCTACCCCGCCATCCTGAGCAAGTCCATCAGTGGTACGGTTCTCTTCTCTATCTCGGCGTTCTCGGCAAGGAAGTTGATTATGCGGTGTTCGTACAGACGCCCCCGCAGTTTCTCGAGTTTGTCGTCGTCTGCATAGCGGCGTGAGATCGCGTCCATCGATTCGCCAGACCGCTCGGCGATGCGCTGCAATTCCTGATTCAGCTCCTCGTCGCCAACTTCGATCTTCTCGCGCTTGGCGATCTCGTCACGTAACAGCACCCAGCGGTAGTCGTGCTCGGCTTCGCGGAAATGTTCTTCGATGAACTGCTTGCGCTGATCCTGCGGAACCTTCATGTCGTCGGCGATATCTTCGAGCGTCGCTTCGATGATGCCTCGCGGCACCGCGAACGGATTGTCCTCGATCAAGCGGCCGATGATCGATCCTTCGAGCTGCTGATGCATCGCCTGTGAAGCGTAGCTCATCAGCATGATCTTGGTGTATTGCTTCAGATCGTCGAACGACTTCAGGCTCGGATTGATCTGTTGGGCAAAGTCGTCGTCAAGTTCCGGCAGGTGAGGCACTTCGACCCGGGTCGCTTCAACTGAGTAAGTACGGTAGCCTTCGCTCTGCTGTTGGTTTGCTTCTGCGGGAGTGATGATGGTGTGCGCTTGCGGAGCGCCGGTCAAACCAGACGCCTCTTCCCGAACGCGGATCACTCGAGTCTCACCAGCCTTGACGCCGAGCAGTTGTTCGTCTGTTCCGGCGCCCAGCGCGTCGGCGCCGAACTCAATCTGCTTCTCTTCGACCGGACGTCCAAGCAGCGGCAGACCGGAGGCGTGGACTTCGTGAACCTTGACCGAAACGATCGCGCCGATCGGAGCGGGCGTCTCGATGGAGTGAAGGTGAGCGTGCTTGTGGCGGAGGCCGTCGATCTGCTGTTCGACGTCGCCGTCGGTCACTTCGGCTTCTGAGAGCAGAATGCGGAGGCCCTTGTACTCGCCGATCGACACTTCAGGCGCGAGCGGGAAGGTCACTTCGAAGCGGAGCGGCTTGCCTTCGCCGTATTCGATCAGGTTGATGTTAATGCGACCGGCTGGGTTGAGCTTCTCGGCGGTGAGATATTCCTTCAGCTTTTCCTTGGTCACCTCGTCGATGATCTCGGCCATGATCTCGCGGCCGTAGCGCTTGCGGATCAAGTCCATCGGCACTTTACCGGGGCGGAAGCCGGGGATGCGCGCGCGCATGCGGAAGTCGTTGAACGCTTCGGTGAATTTGGGGCTGATTTCTTCGACAGCGAGTTCTATGGTGACGGTAACGTCGCGATCGGGAGATATAACGTGCGATGAGTTCATTGATGAGGTCTGTTTGTAATTTAATTCTAAGGTTATACGCCGGAAGCTTTAAAAACCGGACGCAACCTTACAAGATACAAACTCTATTTCATCAATGCCACTCTCCTTGTGGCGAGCGATCTGATGTGGTAAGTTTCATGAAAGTAGAGGAAGAGGATGCGCTGTTCGAGCGTGTCAAGTTACGCTCGCCACGAAGTTCTTGCTTTGGATTGATTTTGAAAGGCGGGTTTGAATCTGGCTGTTCACGCCTGAGGATGTTCGTATAAACTCGCCAGACTTTATCTGACGCTTGGCGAACCTCCTGAGGGTAAAGTAATAGTCTTTTTCTCGTGTCCACAGATTTGGGGGAAGATTACGTATTTGATTGTGTTAACAGGTAATGCACTGAATCAAGTCGATCCTTGATCGTCTATCAAGGATTTGGACGAATTGAGGATTGGATCAGGAGTTGGAGAATGTCACAGCGCGCAAAGTTGCCTGATTGGGTTCGGAGGCAACAATGGCTAAGGCAGTTAAACATGACGGAGTAAAGGCAACACGCCTAATAATACCGCTGAAGGAAGCGGTTGAGATGGTTTGTACGCGTTCTGACTCTAATGATTCACGTTGCACAAGGGGATCTTCCCTGTGTCAGCTTCCAGAAGAATTCAGTTTTCTTCCGAGCTGAGGATCTTGGAAAATTCATGAGCAATCATATCATGGTGTGCAAGCTGACTCAGATCCCCACTCCGAGCAAGCTGCACTGATTGTCCCCAAAATGTCCCCAGATTTCGTCGATATCGTCGTAAGTTGTCGGGGCGACTCGATTTGAACGAGCGACCCCCTGCTCCCAAAGCAGGTGCGCTACCGGGCTGCGCCACGCCCCGAATGATGCTTAGTAATTAGAATATCAAACTATTACTAATAATTGAATGTTTGAATCTGTCGAAAAGGTTTGTCTTCTGCAACCGGTTAAGAGATAAAATCTGACCAAACGCACAAATGATGCAATTATCTACGTTCTCCAGATGCTTCGTAGGAGTCGAAGACTTTTAATATACGAAGGTGTAGCCAATGAATACAAGGGGTAAGGGGGCTCAAGGTGTAGAAGGCTGAAGGAGATTATTAACCAGGGCAGTTGTAGTCTCCTTGGCGTGTCATTCCCAGAAGGAGTATGTCCGAGAGTGTCTAATCGCCCTACCCCTACTACCAACCGCGGCGGGTTGGTAGTAGGGGTGGGGCTGTTACCGACACGCAAGCCCAAAATGGTGCGTGACAAAGGAAATAGCAATTTCAGCAACAATCCCTTACTACGTGCCCACCGAAATAATCATTCTCCCCTTCTTATACCTTCTGCCAGACCACTAACCTGTACCGAGCAGGAACGACCGGGCCGAGCAGCCAAGCTAATTTACCAAGGACAAGAATCCCAATCAAGTACGCTCGCGAATACCCCATCCGGCGCAGCTCACGCCAAAGCTTGATTACCTTGGGCGCCATTCTTCCGAGTGATCTCCATACCCCGTCCGACACGTTAATCTCCTCCATCATCTGGAGTCCTGCATGACGAGCAGCGTCCTGATACTGCTCAAGCGAATAGAATCCCGGCGAAGCTACTATTCGCTCCATCTCTCCTTGTAGCCAACCTCGCCGGTGACCGGGCAAGACCATCAGATCGGCGAGTGCGAGTCTTCCTCCGGGCTTGAGTAGCCTGGCTGATTCAGCGATGAACTTCGTTTTGTCATCGTAGTGGAAGGCGCTCTCGATGCAGTAGAGTCCGTCGAAACTACCGGCTTTGAACGGTAAGTTTTCGGCGGAACCCTGAATGAACAAACTTCGGCCCGCTCCCGCTTCTGTCAGATGTCTTCCAGCTTCAATCTGTCGTCGGAGCAACTCCAGACCGATAACTGTTCCCCCCCGCTCTGCCGCCGCCTGCCTGACCGGTCCTCCGAGCCCGCAGCCGACTTCGAGCAATCGCCCTCCTGCTTCATATCTCAGTTTACCCGTGACCAATCTGACCATCTCACGTTGACCATCGTCGAAACTGCTGGTGCGGTCATCCACTGAAAGCCAGCCGAGATTTGCGTAACCATTTCGACCGGTGATTATCGACAGAAGAGCGCCGAGATCGCGATAGTATTGATCGATGCGTCCACGGTACGATCCCGTTGGAGAACTATTCAAGCGTCAGCTCCTCACGATAAAAACGAGATAAAGTCCTCCGAACAATAGGCCGACGATCTGCGTAACCTTTCCAAATCTTCTTAGACCTGAGAATCGAATCGACTCCGAGAGATAAACCAATGCGATACAACACCATAGAAGAGGTAGTCCGGTGAACCAGACAGGAAACGACTCAGGAACCAACGCGAAACCGTCGGCAACATAATGCGCTGTGAGATTTGCGACTAATCCGGTGAAGAACCATCCGAGATAGTTAATAAACGGGATCCTTTTATAGGGAGATCCCAGCAATCGCGAGAGAAGATTGCGTTCCGGATAGCGAACATCCCAGTTCCAGTAGAGATTGCGCACCATCAGCGGTTCAAGAAACAGGTCGGCAATCATGCAGTAGAGGGGAACGAGCAGGAGGTTTACAATCGAGATCACTGGCCCGCTGAAAGGATTGGCGGACAATCTTGACAGTTCGATCGACGCCAGTCGTGCGAGTGCAATCAGCGTAACAGGAGCCGTGATGTTCGAAAAGTAGATAATCATCGGCCATGCGATCATCACTGCTGGTGGAACTCCAAGTAAACGCAGGCTGCCGATTTTATCAGTGTACTTGTAACGGCCAAAGGGGAAAGCGAAGCGAACTCCTGACGCCTCGCTGAGCCACGGTATCAGCGTCGCAACTACAAGGAATATTCCTACCGCCGCGCCTCCGAACGAAATCGCCCCGTGGATTACGAGGGTTGTCAAAAGCGCTCCGAGCAGCACAGGGACCAGAAATTTGCCCAATCTCCTACTGCGACGCATCTGAAGATTGTTCCAGATCATGATACCGGCGACGATAAGCGTGGCTGCCAGCGATAGTATCGGGAGTGGATTACTCAATGACTCGAGCCTGAATCCGTAGCCGGACTTCGCGCCTGAACTCTGTAAAAGATTCTATAGACTGCATATAATTGTGTTTATGGATTAATTAACTTCAACCACGACGATCCAATATAACCAATCCGATGCAGAACGGGCAAGTCGGAGCGGACTGCCGCATCCCAGCGGTATTATTAAATCAGGGCATTTATGGTGAAGCGGCGTCGCTGTATGGATCAGGAGGATGGGCGTCCCTGCCTGTCCATGTGAGCTATTAATAATTAAATACGACGGGCAGGGACGCCCATCCTCCTGACCGGCTTCCGTTGATTCACTATTTTATGCGCCTCGTAATAGTGAACCTTCACGGTTCAAAATTGCCTCTTGACTACGGGCATTCCCGAATCGGTTGCAGGCCACTAACCAGATACTTCTGAAGCACTGCCCCTTGATTACTGCGAAGAGATAGATTAAATTGATGCGATCATGTTTCTCAGAAGTCTCGAGCCAATGGCGCTTCCCAAAATTCTGACTTGAGTCAGTTGGCATCGAACGTATATGAGCGGCTAACCGACTATATCCCTCCTTCAAAATGCAAGCCTTATGAGATTGTCTTGAATCGATAATTTAAGCCACTATCGATCGAACAAATTCGAAGAATCTCGTCTCGATACGTCGTTGGTTCTCGCCAGCTTAATCTTCCTCTACGTTGCGAGACGATCCCTAATAGCAAAGTCTGGTCAAATCTCATTATTGAGATCACTCAATGAAACGCTTCCTAATCGCCCTCTTCCTCCTCGCAGTTGCAACTGGCCTTATCCTGACCGCTCTGCCGAGCGGGAGCACCGCCCCTACACCTCTTTCGGGTTTAAAGGAGCGGTTTGCCGCCCCCAATAAAGCCTCCGTCAACCACTCGCTTTTCGCCGAACTAAAAAAGAGCTTTACGCGCCCGCAGGATGTGACCGCCGCCTGCATCTCCTGTCACAACGGTCGGCACATCGAAGTGATGAAAACCTCGCACTGGCAATGGGAGAGGCTTGAATATATCGAAGGCAAGGGCATTAGAAGCATCGGTAAGAAAAACATCCTCAATAACTTCTGCATTGGCATTTCGACCAATGAATTGAGCTGCAACAAGTGCCATATCGGCTATGGTTATGCCAACGCCTCTTTCAACTTTAACGACTCCCTCAACATAGACTGCCTAAGCTGCCACGACAACTCCGACACCTATTTGAAGGCCAACGGCGGAGCGGGTATGCCCGATCCGTCGGTAGATCTCGGATTTGTTGCGCGCAATGTAGGGCGACCGAAACGCACTAATTGCGGAACTTGCCACTTCTTTGGCGGCGGAGGCAATAACGTCAAGCACGGTGATCTCGAAAAAGCGCTCTTCGACCCATCCCGTGATGTTGACGTTCATATGGCTTCGGAAGGCGTCAACATGCAATGCGTCGATTGCCACACCGCCAACCAGCATCAGATACTCGGCAAGGTCTATTCTCTCTCCTCGATGAATCGGAATCGAGTCAGGTGCGAAAGCTGTCACGGCGAACTGCCGCACGATAATGACCTAGTCAACAAACATACCCTCAAAGTCGCCTGTCAAACCTGCCACATCCCGATTTATGCCAAGGTGAACGCGACCAAACTCTATTGGGACTGGTCAACCGCCGGGAAAACGGAGGACGGGAAATTCTGCGAAGTTAAGGACAGCCTCGGAAACGACACCTACACGACGATAAAAGGCACTTTTAAATGGGGCCGTTTAATCAAACCAGAGTACTACTGGTTCAATGGGCGCGCGGGGCACCTTCTGCTTGGAGATGAGATCGATCCAACGAAGACGGTGAAAATGAACGAACTCTACGGAAGTTACGATGATCCAGAGGCTAAAATTTACCCCGTCAAAGTACACCGGGGTCGGCAGATTTATGACACTAAATACAACTACCTGATACAACCCAAAACGGTCTCAACCATTCCCGGCGACGGAGGATTCTGGAAGGAACTCGATTGGAATCGCGCCGCTGAAGCAGGAATGAAATCAATCAATCTGCCTTACAGTGGGAACTACGGATTCGTCGAAACCGAGATGTTCTGGCCGATCAATCACATGGTCTCCCCCAAGGCTGAAACAGTTAAGTGTTCAGAATGCCATACGAGAAAAGAGAGCCGTCTTGCCGGGCTGACTGGTTTCTATCTTCCCGGACGCGACAACAATAATTGGATCGAAAAGCTCGGAACGCTGGCGATAATCCTCACCCTGCTGGGCGTCGCAGGGCATGGCGCTCTCCGCGTCGCCACGCGCAGCAAGGTAATCCACGTAGAACGACTCTATAAAGCGTTCCTCTATCAAGGCTTTGAGCGATTCTGGCACTGGACTCAAGCAGGCTTGATCCTCTTCCTCGCGCTGACAGGATTAGAGATCCACGGCTCTCTGAAGTTCTTCGGATTTGAGAACGCGGTGAGCTATCACAATGCGGCTGCCTACCTGTTCCTTCTTCTGATAGCGTTTTCGATTTTCTGGCATTTCACCACCGGAGAGTGGCGACAGTACTTGCCGACAAAGAAAAATCTTAAAGCTCAGATCGAATACTATATCATCGGGATCTTCCGCCATGCTCCACACCCGACCAGAAAGACGACACTCAGCAAGCTTAATCCGTTGCAGAGACTCGTCTATCTCGGGTTGAAAGTATTCATTATCCCCTTAATGGTGATATCAGGTTTGATCTATATGTTCTATCGCTATCCGCAGCGCTATGAAGTGATCAGCTTGAATATCGGCGGGCTGACCGCGGTCGCGTTGCTCCACACAATTGGCGCATTCCTTCTTATCGCCTTTTTCGCAGCGCACATCTACCTGATCACGACCGGACACACAGTTACTTCGAATCTAAAAGCGATGATCACCGGCTATGAAGACCTGCCTGAGGAATCAGCAGGTGGGGCGGAGACGCCGAAACCGCCATCCAATACCGCTACAAAGTGAGGTTAACAGTGAATACACGGTATCTCAATCCCTATCTCGCAGGCTTCCTGCTCGGGTTGGTCCTGCTTGCGACAGTCTTCATCACCGGACGCGGGCTTGGAGCCAGTGGGGCGATTAAGAACATCGTTATAGCCTCGGTACATCGCGTCGCGCCATCCCACGCCGAGACGGCGCCGTTCTACAGTTCATACTTCAAGCCCGGCGCTGACAGTCCTCTAAGAGCCTGGTTGGTCTTTGAAGTTATTGGCGTCCTGATCGGCGGTTTCATCTCAGGATTAGTCTCCGACCGACTTAAGCTGACAACCGAATCTGGCCCACGGCTCAAACCACAGGCGAGGTGGATGTTTGCCTTCATCGGCGGCGCGCTTTTCGGCGCTGGCGCTCAACTGGCGCGCGGTTGCACCAGTGGAGCCGCACTCAGCGGGATGGCCGTCCTTTCAACTGCGGGATTCGTCACGATGATGGCGATCTTCGGCACGGGATATGTCTGCGCCTGGTTTGCGCGCAGGCTTTGGCTTTAACCGGGATAGGAGGAGAATACCATGGGACCATTCGTTCCAGATCTGATATCAGACCAATTGAATCTGGTTGTAGCGCTCCTTCTCGGGATCGGCTTTGGGTTCGTTCTCGAGCAGGCAGGATTTTCATCGTCCCGACGGCTCGCCGGAGTCTTCTACGGATATGACTTCACGGTTGTTCGCGTCTTCTTCACGGCGGCAGTCACTGCAATGAGCGGAATCGCCCTGTTTGGCTACTTCGGGTGGCTCGACGTTAAAGCGATCTTCATTAATCCGATGTGGGTTCAACCGGCAATCGTCGGAGGAATCATCATGGGAGTCGGATTCATCGTCGGCGGATATTGTCCGGGAACCAGCATCTGCGCTGCCGCAATCGGTAAAATCGACGCCATGTTCTTTGTCCTTGGCGGCGTCGCGGGTGTCTTCGGTTTTGCTGAACTCTACCCAAACTTCATGAACTTTTTTGATTCAACGGCGCTCGGTTCGATTCGCGTCTATGATTCACTCGGAATCTCCCAAGGGGCGTTTGCGTTGATTCTAATTGTCGTCGCCGTCGGCATGTTTTACGCAACGACTCTGATCGAGAAAAAGGTCAACAAGACGGCGGCGCCTTCCCTTTCATTTCCTGTAAAGTCTCACTTTATCGCCGGCTCCTTTGCGATTCTGCTCGCGCTCGTTCTCTTTCTTCTGCCCGACCGTGAGACCAGATTGATCGCCAAGGCTACTCAACAATCCACTATCGACCAGTCGGCAAGAATTGTCCCGCCTGATGAACTCGCTTTCTGGATTCTTGACCGGGAGACGAATTTCCAAATCATTGACCTCCGTTTAGAGGAGAACTTCAAAGCGCTTGCGCTGCCAAACTCTCGCAATCTGAAGTTAGGCGACCTTTTAGGCAAGGAATCGCGCGATGCCTTTGCCTCCAAATATCTTAGAAAAGTTCTCGTCGCCGATACCGAGAATGAAGAACGTATCGCGCTAAGTTTGATGAAAGATCTTGGCTACGAAAATTTATCGCTGCTCGAAGGAGGGCTCCCCTCATTCCAGCAGACAATTCTCGAGCACTCCTCAACCGGACTTGACGGAAGTCGTTGGGATGCAGATGTAGTCCGCTTCCGGACAGAAGCTCGCGCCGATATTCTAAAGCAGATCGAAACCGCCAAGCAAGCGCCCGCTGCTCCGGTCAAGAAGGCAAAAGCGGTCAAAGGAGGTTGTTAACGGAAACGACGCAAGCTGTCAACCCTCTGCGGTTGACAGCGCAATATCATATTTACCAATCATATCGTTTCTTGAAAGTCTTTCGTTTAGAAGGTAACTCTCGCGTAGCGATTGTGTAGCCCGCACAGCTATTAGAGGGTCAGTTCATATGAGATCGTAAGAGCTGTGCGGGTTACTCCCTTAAGATATCAGAAGTCGGGCTTGAAACTGCCGATAACCATCAATGTACCAATTTCTTTGTTATCAAAACGAAATAGCGAAGAGCCAAATAGTTCAACTCTCAGAAGACCACACTCCAGGATGAGTAACTAAGGACCGACTTGAATTTAGAATAGACTGTCACCCAATCACAATTCTATGAGGATTCACAATGTCCGATCCTGAATCACAACAGCATGCACAGCAGAGTCTCGACGTTCGCACTGCCCGCCAACTTGCAACCACAACCAAAACTGTTCCGCAGATGGTGGGAATCACTCCCCGGTGGTTCCTGAAACTACTCCCGTGGGTGAACGTCGAAGCGGGCACCTACCGCGTCAACCGCCTCAAAGTGCTTCTGCGCGACGTGCCTCGCCTCCGCTTCGACATCGTCAACGGCAAACCAGTAATCGGTCGCGAGCAGCTTAAGACGATCCCGCTCTTCTCGGTGGTCGATGACGCCATTCTCGACGCCATCGCCAGCCAGTTTGAAGTGATCGAGTTCCATCGCGGCGAGAATGTCATCAAAGAAGGAACTCCGGGAGATAACTTCTACATCCTGACCGCCGGGAAAGTAGAAATCTGGGCGCAAGGACTCTACGGCCAGAAAGTCCACATCAAAATCCTCGCCGAAGGTGATTTCTTTGGCGAAATTGCGTTGCTTGAAGACACGCCGCGCAACGCATCCGTCGAAGCGCTCGCCGATTGCACCTGCCTCACGCTCGACTCCAAGAAGCTCAAGGCATTGCTGAAGAAGTCGTCACCCTTGCGCGAAATGATGGAATCGACCATCCGGGAACGCAAAGAAACCCGTGCAAGACTCGTCAACCAGCACGGCGAAAAAGAGATCGCCCTCAACACCGATCTCGAAGGCGAGAGGGAACTCGCGCCAACCTACGTTGACTATGAATCGACTCCGGTCGAGTACTCGCTCAGTATCATTCAAGCGCTTCTGAAGATCCACACCCGGGTAAGTGACATTTACAACTACCCGATGAATCAGATCAACGAACAGATGAGACTGGTCGTTGAGCGGATCAAAGAGCAGCAGGAATGGGAGCTGATTAACAATCCAAAATTCGGCTTGATCAATGCCGCCGCCCCCTCAATGCGTCTGCAAACCCGGTGCGGTCCACCCACGCCGGACGACATGGACGAACTGATCTCAAAGGTCTGGAAACAACCGGCGTTCTTCCTCGCCCATCCGCGGGCGATTGCCGCATTCGGCAGGGAATGCACGCGGCGCGGCGTTCCACCGGCGATCCTCGAAATTCTCGGCTCGCCCTTCCTCACATGGCGCGGAATCCCGCTCGTCCCCTGCGATAAGCTTCAAGTCAAACCGCGTGAAGGACAAAAGGGAGCAAGTTTCAGCTCGAACATCATCCTCCTCAGGGTGGGAGAACAAACTCAAGGCGTGGTTGGATTGCACCAGGCCAACATTCCCAACGAGAAGAGCCCGAGTCTTTCCGTGCACTACATGGGGGTTGACAACAAGTCGCTCGCCCAGTATCTCATCACCCTCTACTTCTCGCTCGCAATGCTCGCCGATGACGCAGTAGGCGTGCTGGAAAACGTCGAAGTAACCCATTACCATGAATACAAGTGATTCACCGTTTCAGCCATTAACGCAGGCTCTGCCGGAGGCGTCGGCGGCATCGCCGCCGGGCGGAAATCCACTTGAATCGAACGATCTCAGCGCGATCCTCAATCACCTCTATCACGATGGCGATTTAGGCGCGGCGATGGGACCGGGTGGAACGATTCCACTCGTTGACAGGACGCCGTCTCCGGATCACCCGGAAACAACCCTCGACCGCATCGGGTTGCCGCAGGCTGTCGATCCAGCTATCGGATTCGGTGGAGTCGGAATGAATCAACCGGTCTTCCCTGCCCTATTTCAAGCGATTCCCGACCCGGATTTTCTCGCGTCGCCGCCGGTAATCCGATATGGGACTCAGCCGACGACCCCCACCGCTGACTGGAGTAAAGGCCCCGCGCCGACCGGATCGTTTAAGCCGCCGGTTGAGATCCCCCTTGCGATGCCGGGCTTACCGACGGCGCTTGTCTCCGCGTCTGGAAGTCCGGTTACTCCGAATGCGCTGCCCGGCAATGAGGGAGTCAGCGATGGCGTCGGTTTCTATCCTTCAGCAGAATCAGCAGGCCTGCACGTTCCTACTGACGCGCCACAGCCTCGGGCAGAATCGCCTGCGCACGTCGTTCCGGTTTCCACAAATGCGCCAAACTCTCCTCCGTTGAGATCCGATCTGATAAGCGATCCTTTAGGCGCTCCGAGAATCTCAACCGGCGTTCCGCTCGCAAGCGGCGCAGAGGAAACAGATGGAATGACGCCGGACGCCGATGCATCCGGTTTCAGGAGTATCCCGCTGCCACTCGGATCTCCCTATTTCCTGCATCAACAGGATTCGGGGAAAAATCAGGGGATCGTCGGCGCAGGTGAATCAATTCTTCCCTTTCTACCTCCGATTCCCGGCTTGATGCCCGGCGTGGATACTCTTCTGTCGCCGATGAAGACGGGGATTCCGGTTGCGCCCTCACAGATCAGCGTGGGCCGCTACTTCCTGCTGGATCAAAGCACTCCTCAACCTGCAGAGCAACAGCCAGAACCCGGCTTCGACCTGACGGGCGTCCGAGCTGACTTCCCGATACTTCATCAGAAGGTGAATGGAAAGCCGCTCGTCTGGCTCGATAACGCCGCGACCAGTCAGAAACCGCGCGCTGTGATCGAAGCGGTCAAGCAGTACTACGAGACAATAAACTCCAATGTCCATCGAGGAGCGCACACACTCGCAGCTCGCGCCACCGATGCTTACGAAGGGGCTCGCGAGAAGGTCCAGAGATTCATCGGAGCTGCATCGCCCGAAGAAATCGTCTTCACACGCGGAACAACGGAAGGAATCAATCTCGTCGCGAATAGCTTCGGCAGGGCTTTCCTGCAGCCGGGCGACGAGGTCATTTTGACCACGTTGGAGCATCATTCTAACATTGTTCCATGGTTGATGCTCCGGGACAGTCTGGGCATAAAGATCAAAGTCGCCCCGGTTGATGATAACGGCGATTTGATACTTGCTGAGTTCGCCAAGTTGTTTGGGCCTCGAACAAAGCTCGCGGCGTTCACGCATGTCTCCAATGCACTCGGAGCAGTCATGCCGGTTCAGGAGATGACCGCTGTGGCGCACGCGGCAGGCGTAAAGGTGCTGATCGACGGCGCTCAATCGACGCCGCACTTCCGCATCAACGTTCGCGCCATCGACGCAGACTTGTATGTCTTCTCCGGGCATAAAGTCTTTGCGCCGACCGGCGTCGGAATTCTGTACGGTAAAAAATCGCTGCTCGACTCCATGCCTCCCTGGCAGGGAGGCGGTTCGATGATCGACAAGGTGACATTCGAAGACGTCACCTACAATAAAGTCCCCTATAAATTCGAAGCAGGGACGCCAATCATTGGCTCGGCTGTCGGACTCGGCGCAGCTTTCGACTACCTCGAACGGATCGGATTCGACCGGGCTGCTGCTTACGAGAGTTCGCTGATGGCCTATGCCCAACGGAGACTGGGAAGTATCAGCGGCGTTCGCCTGATTGGCAATCCTCGTCATCGGGCAGGCTCGATATCCTTGATTGTAGAGGGGATAGAGACTGAAAAAGTGGGGAAATTCCTCGACCGTGAAGGAATCGCCGTTCGGGCAGGACACCATTGCGCCCAACCTGCGCTTGCGAGGTTCGGACTCCAGGCGTCGGTTAGACCGTCGCTCGCTTTCTACAACACAGTCGGCGAGATAGATCAGTTAGTGGAAGCGATCCTGAAAGCTCAAAGAGAATTGAAGTAGCAGGAGCCAACGGCAAGAGTTTTTAGGAATGGATCGTACCAATTGGGGCAGCCATACTGGCTGCCCCAATTTTTATCTCACATCACATCTGCGTAAAGTCCGGTTCGTTATCTTTACAAACCGTTTCACGTTGAATATCTTAGTTGACAGAGAAGGCCAATTCCGGGAATTCTCATAGCGCTACGCCCCTACACGATCGGAATCAACCGACAGTCGTTTTAATTCATCGACCGCACGGTAAATAAACCATCGGTAAAATGAAGTCAATTCTCATTACTTCACTGGTTTCTGCAAGTCTGCTCGCTGTAAATTCGGTTTTTGCGAGCGGCAATATCGAGAGCATCACTCTCTCCTTCGACTTTTCCGCCTCCGAACAGCCAATCCTTGGCTCAGCTATAGGAGACGCTGCCGCCGCAGCCGATCTCTCGTCCAGCGCGCCACTCATCGTCAGCCGGTTCGTGATCCTGCCGGAAGGGATGCGCGCTGAAATCCTCTCCAGCGACATCGACGCTCAGCCGGTTACTGCGAACGAAGGGCAAGCGCTGAACGCGACTGCCTTCTGGCAGCGAGGAACGGCTGAGGCAACTGCGCTCAATTCAACACCCTCTGAACCTGTCGCGCTCAGCGAGCCGCTGCAAATGCGGGGAGTTCGACTGCAACGCGTTTCGGCGAACCCTATCTACCACGACGCAGCGACCGGGAAGGCGAACTTCCTGAGATCCGCCGCGGTTCGGGTGGGCTTTCGTCCCGATCTTACCGCTCATGCCTCGCAATTCGAGCGGCGATATTCAGCCGACTTCCTCGAAGTGGTCAGGTCGCTGGCGGCCAATCCCGAGCAGCTCAAGCGCGACGATGCAGACAATCCGCAAACGAAACCCGGGCATTACCTCGTTGTAACGCACGAAAACGCACTCCAATATGTCCGACCGTTCATTGAATGGCGGAGAAGGAGTGGCTGGCAGGTGGACATTCTCTCGCTTTCAGACGGCGACGCCCGGAATCCTCAAACGGTGAAGCAACAAATCCAAGCGCGTTACGACGCCTATCTGAATGATGGAGTGGAACCGTTCGACCAGATTCTGCTCGTCGGCGACCGGAACAGCTACTCATGGCCGCCGTTCGCCGGGTGGATACTCGAAGCCGAGCGAGGCGAGACCATCTGGCCTTCTGAACACGCCGACTACAAGTACGCCTGCCTTGAAGGAGACGACAACTTCCCCGACGTCGGCTTTTCCCGCTGGTGCGCAGGAAGCCCCGACATTCTCGAACTCTTCAGCAATCGGACGCTCGCCTACGAAGCGACTCCTTACATGGAAGATCCGGCATGGTTCCGGCGCGGCGCGGTCTTCTCGCAACACTGGGGAAACACTCCGGCGACAGCATGGGATATAACGATCCATTCCAATGTCCGCTGGGCGAGAGAGATATTGTTCGAAAAAGACTTCAACGATGTGAGGTTTTATGAGAACTACGATTACGATCAGTATGGTCAGCGCATTTGCCCGTTCCTGCGAAATCAGTTTAATGACGGCTCCAACCTGCTGTTAGGTCGCGCGGAGAACCTCGATTGGTCGGTGAACTTTCAAGACGTCGAGAACTCCCATGTATTCCCCCTCTACATCTCGCTCAGCGGGCATGGCGAATACACCTCCTGGAGTATGCTGCGAAACGGAACCAGCGCCGATTTAAAGGGAGCGGTCGCTTCGACTTGTAGTTGGGGCGCTCCGGCGACGCTGCCAAACAGCGCGGTCTGGCTGGAAATGGTGAACGGCCTTGTTCAGAGGGATCTCTCGCTCGGCTGGGCGCGAGTGTTAGGCGTGACGATAGCGGAAAACTACTTCCCCGACTTTCAGGTCCAAGGGCAATCCGCCTACCTCCATATCAAGAGCGATACCGACGTCTACGGCGATCCCGGCCTTAAGCCGTGGATGGGTGAACCAAGACAGGTTGAGGCGGAAATTCCGGATACTGTATCGACAAATCCGGGCGTGATCGGAATTGTTGTACACAGGTCGGGTTCGCGCGATCCTATCTCAGGGGCAGTAGTAACACTTTACAGTCCGGGCGAGATGCCTGAAAACGCCGCCGAATACGCCGGTTATGACGGAATGAGGTCATGGACAGAGCTCACTGATGCAGATGGAATCGTCACGTTCTGTTTGGATGGAGTGCAACTTGTATCAGGCGCGCCGCTGCTGGTCACCGTGACCGGCAGGGATATCAAACCGTGGTTTGGAGAAGCGGTCTTGTCGGAAACAGCCAGTCAGATCGGTGTGGGTGGCGTCGAAGTGATCGAAGTAACCGGCAATGGCGACGGCCGAATCAATCCGACGGAGACGATTAACGTGATCCTCAGCGCCCATAACTGGAGCAATGAAACGGTCCAAAACGTCGCGGGTAGAGCGGCATTTACTCCCTATTTTACTGACCTCCGCGGCGCCGAACTCCAATTCGGTAATATCGAAGATGGAGCAACTGTTGCGAGCAGGGACACACTGCAACTCAGAGTACATAACCATGCCCCGGATGCTTCAGTGCGCCCAGAGTTGTACGCAAAACCAAATGTACTTTTCACCAATGGAGAGGTTAATTGGATTGCCAGTACCATTCTCGATGTGGTCGCGCCTGATTTTGTAGCGGCTTCCGCCAATCCAATTGTGATTCCAGTGGATGGACAACCACACAGCGTCGATATTGCGCTGATTAACACGGGTCGGATGGCGTCCGGGGAAATTTCAGCCCGATTGGAATGCCTGCAGTCGGGGATGATGCTTGTCGACAGCAGCGCCCTCTATTCAGCATTCGAGCCGGGAGCGGAACTTGGCGGCGTCGAAGGGCAACTCTTTCAGATTCAAGTAAGCCCCTATGTGACGCCGGGAGAGCTTATCCAAGCGCAACTCCACTTAAGCGGCGCGGGATTGACTTTCGAGCCAGTTTACATCACTCTGCAGGCCGGCGAGCCGCGTGAGAACGCTCCTCAAGGTCCTGACGACTACGGCTACATCGCCATCGACGATCAGGACGCCCAGTGGGACGCCGCGCCAGAATACTCCTGGATTGAAATCGATCCTCGCGCCAACAACGCTGACTTCGAAGGAACGCAGCTCAACTTTACCGGCCGGTCGGCGTTCGACGTGGGAGAAACGCTGGTCGCCGAACTCGGTTTCACCAGCCGGTTTTATGGACGCGAGTTCAGTATCGCCACAATCAGCACAAATGGCTACATCGCTCCGGGAGACCAGCGGGGAGTGGTCAACTTCCAGAACTGGCCGCTTGACCGGGGAATCGGCGGCGGCGCCGGGATGATTGCGCCGTTCTGGATGCGATTGTCGCTGGGCGATAATGGGCGGGTTTACACTTACGCCGACCGTGAACAAGGGATATTTATCGTCGAGTGGTCGGGCTTACGACAGTATCCCGACGGGCAGGAGGATTTAACTTTCGAAGTGATCCTCCGCAAACGCGAGCAATGGTGCCTCGCGAGCGGGAATCCGGCGGTAACCTTCCAGTATAAGACTATCGCCAATACCGCCGGCGAAGCGGACGCGTCAAGTCGCATCCCGTATGCGTCGGTCGGAATCTCGAGCATGGACGGCAAGACCGGTCTGAACTACTCCTTCCGCAATACTTATCCGATCACTTCAAGCTCGCTTGAGAACCGGAGGGCGATTGAGTTCAGAACGTCGCTGCGGCCGCATACCGGCGTAATCCGAGGACGAGTGACGGCGGCCGGCTCGGGAGAAGGGCTGGGAGACTCAAAGGTCGGCGCACTGTACGGGCGAGCTGTGAACGCCGACGGCGGCGGCTACTATCTGATCGATCGGGTGATCGTGGACGAGCCGTTCACCATGATCGCGGAAAAAGTGGGCTTCGGGAGCGCGATGGTGAGGAACGTGTCGGCCAGAGAGAACGATACTGTGGTGGTGAACATCGAGATCCGGCAGGGGGAATCGGCGCTGGAGGAGGAAACTCCATCTCCTGCTGGTTTCGCGCTCGACTGCGTTTATCCGAATCCGTTCAACTCAGAACTGACGGTAAATGTGAAGGCGGTTAAGGGTGAGCGGTTGCTGGTTGCGATCTTCGACTTGCAGGGACGAGAAGTCGCCCGTCTCTTCGACGCTCAAGCGCCGCGGAATTCGTTGCAGCTCCAGTGGAACGCCGGTTCGGTCGGAGCGGGAGTCTATTTTGTCAGAATGGACGCCGAAGGAGCGACGATGACGCGAAAAGCGGTGTTGTTGAAGTAACCGGAATGTGATTCTCCAATCTCACCACGAAGACACAAACCACGTAGGGGCCAGCTTGCTGAGCCCTCTGATGCGACGTCAAGAGCCAAAGACGGTCTCAGCAAGCTGGCCCCTACGCGGATCGGCGTTAAATATGCGCAACCTATTTTTATGTTCCGTGGCGGGACGCAGTACTATGACAATTCTCACGAAGGCGGAAATGACAGCGCATGCGATTGTGTAACCCGCACAGCTATTAGGAAGTCAGTTTAAGTGAGATCGTAAGAGCTGTGCGGGTTACACTATGAGATACAGGGAGTTGACAGAGCCGCTTCTCTAAAAAACTCCCTCAACGCGGTAGAACGATGCTCCGGCAGGCAGATCAGCGACGCGCCAATTCAACTCTGCGGTTTCTCCGAGCAACGCGCCAACATCGCCTTCCCGGAAGGGAGTCGAAGACCGGAATACTCGATATCGTGCAGGAGCATTTTGCCCCGGCGCTCCACCGGGAGGCTCCCAGCGCAGAACCAGTCCACCGTCAACTTCGACTGCAACAATGCTGGTTGCGGGGTATTGCGGTTGCCACGCCTCCAATGAATCGGCGACTTGCTGAGCGATTTCATTCTGGAAGGATGCGAGGCGGTCATAGCTGAACTGCGGCGACCTGATAAATCGCTCAGTTTTATCGAAAACCCATCTTTCAAGCGGAAGAGTGAAATCCCACAGCCCGGTTCCATCGGGATTGGTCAACCGCCAGGTGTTGACTGCGCCTCCGGTATAGACAAAGCCGAGTAGATTAATCGTTCGACGGTTAATACGGCTTTCGTTAATACCGTCATACTCGACCGGTACAGAACCAGCTCGAACCCAAAGCGGCGTCGCTACGGCGGAGAGCTGGGAACCGACCATCGCCCAAAGGATTGCGTCTTCTGGACGTTGATTGGCGGCTACTCCCTGAACAACCAGTATTCCTCGCGTCGATGAGCGACAGACGGCTTCACCATTGGGAATGCAGCCGTAAGGATAGTTTTCAAAATACCCATCGAACGGGAGCGGGTAAGGATCGAGTTCTGCGATAGAAATATCGCGCACAACTCGTTGGAAGACATAGAGTGGAGTAAGGGCATTCTGTTCGACAGCGCGTTCAAATAGCGTATAAGCGGCATCGTGACGGTGAGGCCCCCAGCTCGAAGGACGGGCATTTCCGACAAGACCGGCATAGCTGTAATTGGAACGAACCAGAAATCCGCCTGGAGCTTCAGCGGCGTCGCAACGGTAATACTCGTATCCAGCAGTTTCGAACATTGCAGCGTTGCCGAAAGCGTCGATTGCTCCGTAGTTGCTGTTGAGCGTGCGACCGTGGACGTTAGTTGAATCGAGAAGACGCTGAAAGTCGTCAACAGTACGGCAGGTAGCCAGCGCTTGGGTGTGAATGCGACCGTCGTCGTCGCCGCCGTATGGACCTTGATCGAGGTTGTAGGAGTTGGAATTTTCGAGAGCAAAACCGGCCGCGTTTACACCACCATAATACTCATCAGTATCGCCTGCGTATGTAATCGAGATGAACGGAATTCGGCCATCGTCGTAGTAATGAAACTCTTGTGTGGCAGTGCCGACGTCGCGATTTTTCCAGAGCAGAGGTTTCCCATCCCGTGTGGCGCTTCCGAGAGCCAGACCTGTTGTGCATTCGTTCAGGTCTGCCAGATAAGCGTCATCCGAGGATGAGACCAGCATCGCCTCGAATGGATCGACCAATGGCGATACAGGCGTCAGTAGTATAGCTGCGGTAAATACAGCTATGGCCGTCAAGTTTCGATTCATACGGCCGCCATGCTCCGGTTGGTTGGATGAGTCACGAATGGCCGGTCTCCCTCCGGATTAATTCGGGCGCATCACAAAGAATGATACGTAAATCTTAGGTTTAGATTGGCGAGTATCGAGGAACGTTGTCAGGTGGGCAGTGCAGGTTTTACATTACAAAATAGGCAAACATTCTTGATATGGCAAGTCTTTCAGGTTTTGAAGTGAAAAGAAAAATTGCAACACCTTACCACGAAACCTGAAAATAGGCTGTGTACGTTTAGCGACGATCCGCGTAGGGGCCAGCTTGCTGAGCCCTCCGCTGCGATTTTAAGATCCTAATTCGGGCTCAGCAAGCTGGCCCCTACGCGGATCGGAATCGACCGATGTAATAGCTGTGATTATCGAGGGACAGCTTCAACGCGATAGAATGCGGCTCCTTCGATCGGATCGGGATCGGTAAAACTTGGCGACTCGGTAGTGGCCAGCAGTTCTCCGCCTGACGCTTCACGGAAAGGCTCGCTGTTGCGATAGACGCGGAAAAACTGGCCTGAAGTATCGTCCGGAGCAGTTGGTTCAACGTCCCAATTAAGTGTTATTCCGTAGTCGGTGGAGTCTCCCAACACTAAATCGGTCACGTCATAGGCGCATTTCCAAGAGTCAAGCGAATCTGCGACTTGCCGGGCGAGCCGGTTTTGGAACGACTCAAGTCGATCATAGGAGAAGTTGGGTGAACTGACGAACTCCGCGGTTTTTCGAAATACCCAGCGTTCGAGTGGCAGGGTGAAATCCCACAACCCAGAACCATCCGGCCTGACGAGCCGTTTAGTATCGGCAAGCCCAATTTCCCCGGCGACAAACACGTAATTCCGAAGCGTGAGGGCGCGATTACAGATTCTGCTCCCGTTGGCCCCATGGTATTCATCAGGAACTGATCCTGCTCTGACCCATAGCGGAGTTGCAACGGCAGTGAATGGAGATCCGCACACCGCCCAGAGGATTGCGTCTTCAGGCGGCTGATCCGGATTGACGCCTTGAACGATCAGCAAACTGCGAGTCGATTCTCGGCAGACCGTATTTCCGGTCGGAAAACAGCCGTATGGGTAGTCGCCGTAATAACCATCGAATGGGAGAGGTCGGGCGTTTATGCCCCAAAGATGCAGATCGCGGGCGACTCTCTGAAAGATGTACTCAGCGGAAAGATTTCCGCTATCTCGGGCGGCTTTAAAGAGATTATAAGCCGAATCATGCCGGTTTACGCCACAATCGGGGATCAAGTTGCTGAGAGTATCCTGTGGGAAGTTCCAATAGCTGAAGTTGGAGCGAACAAGAAATCCACCGGGAGCTTCTGCAGCGTCCCATCGCATATATTCTTGAGCGGCGCATTCAAAGATTGCCGCGCCGCCATATGCGTCGATGACGCCGTAATTGCTTATATGAGTTCTGCCGAGATGATTTGTCGAATCGAGTAGCGCCTGAAAATCGTCCACTGTTGTGCAAGTAGCGAGTGCGTGCGCTTGCACAAAGCCATCGTCAGAATCAGCTCCCCATCCGTTTGCGACTACTCCATCGCCGAGGTTATAGGAGTTGGAGTTCTCAATGGCAAATCCGGTAGCGTTGACGCCGCCATAGTATTGTTGCCCGACCAAGTTAAGCGTCGTGACCGAGATAAATGGGATCCCCATATCGGCCACATAGTGGAATTGTTGATTATGACCGCCCGTGAGGTCGCGGTTCTTCCAAAGCAGCGGCCGTCCATCTTCGGTGGCGGCTCCCATGGCAACGCCTGTGGTGCATTCGATCCGATCTTCATCAAGAATACTCGGGGCAACGGGCAATTCGGGGAGCGACGCAGGACCGTACGATACCGGCGCGAATGCGGCGAGCGCAAAAAAATATTTCAAAGGGAAGAAACGTCTAAAGCTCATCGACCATTCCATAGGTGTTGGGCGTGAAAGTAGGGGATCGATGATCAAGGTCGCGCATTTGCCGCCTTTATATCTGACTCCGATCCAACCTAAAATGTAAGCCTGCAGAATTGGATGCGCAAGCCTAAATAGTCACTTTGATTGCATTCGAGTTCAGTTGGGCAATCCGATGCGTCAAAACGATAAACAGAGTATTGGGCGAAGAAGCCGATCTCAATCATATCGAACTTGCCGGAGCCGGAACCGCAAGCTAAATTGTAGCGTTGAGTAATAAAAGGGAACCTTGACGGAGGCTCGAAGCGATGCATTGGAAGTATTGGGCGATTCTGGCCACCGTCGCATGGACGCTCTGGGGAGTAGCCGTCAAGTTTGCACTGAAGCGAGTTGACTGGGCGCGTCTGGAGGTACTCGGCGGATTAGCCGCCTTGGTCGTAATGGCGTTGGTTGCGCCGACGGCTTACAAATTGAAAGTGACGGCAGGGGATGGCGTCGGATTTGTGGCGGCTCTGTTCGGCGTGGCAGGGGCGATCCTTTTTTATGTTGCTTTATCCAAAGGGCCGGTCAGTGTGATCATCCCGCTAACTTCGCTTTATGTAGTCGGCGTAGCGGCTTTGGGAGTTCTTTTATTTAATGAACCATTGACCTGGCGAAAGACAACAGGAGTTGTGCTCGCGGCTGTTGCCATGGCGCTTTTAGCAGTTGAGGAGTAAGCGGTAGAACGGGCGTCTCGCCCGTTCAATCAAGTAGTGTACAATAAACGGGTGGGACGCCCGTTCTACCGATGATCAAAGGAGTCCTGAATGAAAGGCGTTATTCTTGCCGGAGGGACGGGCAGCCGTCTTTTTCCGCTCACCAAAGTTACCAATAAGCACTTGCTCCCAGTCGGACGCAAGCCTATGATATATCACCCGATCCACAAGCTTCTCGAAGCGGGCATTCAGGAGATCCTGATAGTTACCGGCGTCGAACACATGGGCGACGTAGTGACGCTGCTTGGATCGGGTAAGGATTTCGATTGTCGCTTTACTTATAAAGTGCAGGATCAGGCAGGCGGAATCGCACAGGCGCTCGGTCTGGCGGAAAACTTTGCGCACGGCGACTCGATGGCGGTGATCCTCGGGGATAATATCTTCCAAGATTCGTTAATCGATTTCGTCAAGGATTATTCCGTTCAAGGCGAAGGCGCCAAGATCATTCTGCGTGACGTTCCAGATCCAGAGCGTTTCGGAGTAGCTGAGTTGAAAGGCGATAAAGTCATTTCCATCGAAGAGAAGCCAAAGCAGCCAAAATCAAATTGGGCTGTGACGGGGATCTATTTCTATGACGGTGACGTATTTAACATCATCAGGATGCAGAGACCGTCTGCTCGCGGCGAGATGGAGATCACTGATGTCAACAATGAGTACATCGCTCGCGGGAAAATGACTTGGGGAAAATTCGCGGGATGGTGGACAGACGCCGGTACGTTCGAGTCTCTACGAAATGCTGATGAGTTGGCTGGAGAGACTTGGAAGGATTAAGGGCGGGGAATCGGTTTAAGAAACTGTAAATAGTCAGATTGTCTGGATTCCCACCTTCGTGGGAATGACAATATGGCGTTTATTAGAGGGTATTTCCGTGAAAGTGGCAGTTATCGGGACGGGATACGTTGGACTGGTGGCAGGAGCTTGCCTGGCGGAAACCGGCAATGACGTGATTTGTGTGGACATCGATCCTGCGCGAGTAGCTGAGTTACGAGCCGGTCGAATTCCAATCTATGAGCCGGGTCTCGAAGAGATCGTTCGGAACGGCGTTACTAAAGGGCGGTTGACGTTCACTACTTCGACTGTAGAAGCGACAAAGAAGAGCCTTGTCGTTTTTATTGCCGTGCCAACTCCGCAGGATGAAGATGGATCTGCCGACTTACAACACGTTCTTTCAGCAGCGGCGGACATCGCCGCCGGGATCAACGACTACAAGGTGATCGTAGATAAATCCACCGTGCCGGTTGGCACAGCGGCTTTAGTAAAAAAGACTATCGCAGCCCTAACAGACAAACCGTTTGACGTCGTCTCCAACCCAGAGTTCCTTAAAGAGGGGGCTGCGGTTGACGATTTTATGAAACCGGATCGCGTGGTGATAGGCGCTGACAGTCCTCGCGCCGCGACAATCATGCAGGATCTCTACTCGCCTTTCGTGAGAACCGGCAATCCGATTATTACGATGAAAATTGAATCTGCAGAGTTGACTAAATACTCAGCAAACGCTTTGTTGGCGACAAAGATCTCGTTTATGAACGAAATTGCGCGACTCTGCGATCTCGTTGGCGCAGATGTGAATGAAGTGCGCGCCGGCATCGGCAGTGACGTTCGGATCGGCAAGCACTTCCTCTTCCCGGGCATAGGATTCGGCGGTTCCTGCTTCCCGAAAGATCTTAGCGCCATCTCGCACACGAGCCACGAGAAGGGTATGGATCTGCTACTGGTTAAAGCGGCAATCGAAGCAAACCGTCAACAGAAGCAGTATATGCCCGAGAAAGTAAAAGCTCATTTCAACGGGAATATCAAAGGGAAGCGAATGGCGGTGTGGGGAATCGCATTTAAAGCCAACACTGACGATATTCGCGAGTCTCCAGCGTTGGCGTTGATTGATGCCTTGCTCGAGGCAGGCGCCGAAGTTGTCGCATACGATCCTCAGGCGATGGCGAATGCAAAAGGTCGCTATAAGGATCGTATCATCTTCGCGAAAGATGACTATGCCGCCCTCGAAGGAGCCGACGCGCTGATTGTAGCGACCGAATGGAACGAATTCCGTCACCCCGATTTTGATCGAATCAAAACGCTTCTGAAGTCGCCCGTTATTTTCGATGGCCGAAATCTTTATAATCCGAGGCGAGTGCGCGATATCGGGTTTACCTACTATGGCGTCGGCAACGGATAACCTTTAAGGAAACCCGCCGCACGGCGGGTTTCTTGTAGTATTGAATAGTTTATGGAGAACGTGTATTGGTGAGACGTCTGCCAGAAAAAAAGCTTCCGGAGTCACGAAAGACATCCTGGAAGCGACCATCGAGACCGAAACCTTCGCATAAACCGACATCCTGGATCTTCGGTCGGCGAGCGGCTCTGGAACTGTTTGAAAGCGGACTCGAAGTCAACGAGATGCTGCTGCTTCGTTCCGGCGAAGGCGCCAATTACGAGCGAATCCGGAGTGAAGCCGAGTCGCGCGGGATTTCGGTCCGATTCGTGGATCGCTTTGAGTTTGATCGCCTCTTTCCAAACTCAACCCACCAAGGCGTCGCGGTTTCATATAAACCGCGTGCGAGCGAGAGTCTCGAAGCCATTCTGACTCGCCCGGGCGGCGATAACGGTTTGTTAGTCGCGCTTGACGGTATCGAGGATCCACAAAATGTTGGGGCAATTATACGTTCAGCGGAGGTTTTTGGAGCAGCAGGAGTCATTATCCCTGAACGGCGAGCCGCGGGGATGACGCCGGGAGCGGTGAAAGCTTCTGCCGGAGCGGCGCTCCGCGTGCCGGTTCTCTCAGTGGGGAATCTCGCTCAATCTTTGCGAACGATAAAAAAAGCGGGCTATTGGGTAGTTGGTCTCGATATGAAAGGAACTGTTTCACTTTTCGACGTCAAAATGCCTACTCCGGTCTGTCTGGTTCTTGGCGGCGAAGGAGATGGAATGGCGCGTTTGACGCGTGATTTGTGCGATATTATCGTTCGAATTCCACAGGTGGGGAAAATTGGTTCGCTGAATGTTTCGGCCACTGCAGCCATTGTGTTGGCCGAACTATTGCGACGAGACCAAAAGCCATGTCTGGATGGTTGATTTTATGGCTAAAGATTCGTATATTCCCGCTTTACCATTAATAATGTTCCAATTTTTGACATTGGTCGAGCAATAGTGGCGCGCCGCGTCAGCTTTATGATAGTCCCCCAAGGGGGGCATCCATTGCGCTACAGCATCGACACGCTTTGGCTTAAGATTGCTGCTGGAGCCGCCGCGCTGATCGTGGTGATCGTACTGATTTCGATCATCAGCTTTGCCCGGTTATTCTCGAAGGCGATGGAACGTGACCGCCTCGCAGCGGAAAATGAGCGTTTACGCGCAGAGAACCGTCGTATTGTCGCACTATCGCAGGAAGTTGAGCAGAATCGGAAAGCGCTTGAAAGAATAGTCAAGTCGCTCGGCGGAAAACTCGAATTAGACATGCCTGAGGGGGAGGATTTGAAGTGATTCGTCGGATGAACGTGTTGATCGTTCCCGACGAGGGAGGGCCGGCGCGGCGGCTGAATGTTCCGACCTTTCTTATTCGAATTGCCGCCTGGTTGATCCTTCTGGTGGTTATCGGCCTTGTCGCCGCGTTTTTCAGTTATGCGCGGTTCATTCAGAAGGCGTTCGATTGGGATCGCCTTGCGACCGATAATCAGAAACTGCGCGACGAGAACCATCGCATATTGCGGGTGGTTCGCGAAGTCCAAGATTCCCGGCAAGTACTCATAAACATTGTTCGGTCGCTTCAAGAAGAGCGTCCAACGCTGCCGGATTCTTTAAGAAATTCCATGCTTGCGCGTTCCGCCGGCGGACTTTCTGATGAAGCCCTCGCCGTTTTGAAGGGACGCACACACACCCCTGAGCAGTTCCTCGCCTACGGGCTGCCTACCTTGACGCCACTGAAGGGGTTTCTCTCCCAGCGCTACTTCGAAGATCTGCTTTTCCCTGATCGCAGCCACCGGGGCGTCGATATTGCCGGCAAGCTTGGCGCGCCGATAGTCGCCGCTGCGACCGGTAGAGTCGTGTTCGAAGGCTGGACTCCGTATTACGGCAATTGCTTGATGCTCGTCCATAGCAATGGTTATACTACGTTCTACGGTCACAATCGAGTCAACCTGAAGAAGGTTGGAAATGAAGCCAAGCGGGGGGAACCGATCGCGCTGCTTGGCAATTCGGGCAGATCGAGCGCGCCGCACCTGCATTTTGAAGTGTGGAAAGATGGTGCATCGATGGATCCACTTAAGTTGATCCAATTGAAATAGAGAGTAACACATGTTCGGTCCCCACCGTGGAATGTTGGCAGCGGTGTGTATTTTAGGAGCCGCGCTTCTGATTGGCGGAATGGCTCCATTAGGTTCGGCGTTGAACTGGTTTTCGGGCGAGTTTTCAACCAAGAAAACTCTCATCAACACATTGTGCCGTATTTCCGGATCGTTGATTTTATTAGGTGTTCTGCTGCCCATGTTCTGGCTATTATCGCCGTATGTGCGCGTCTGGTTACTGGTGGCTGCATCGGTGTTCCTCTTTACAGGGGTGATCGTCGGCCTTACGGGGCGGGCAAAATAGAAATATAGGTTGTCACCGTCGTTAGCGAATGCGATGGATCCGATGAAGCTGATACAAATGAAATAGTCCCGATAACGTTCGTTTCTGGAGTTGACATGTTGGGATTGCTGGCTGCCGCTTTCGGATTCTATCTGGTTGTAACCGGATCTATTCCGGTCGGGAGATTTCCGTCTTTCTTCAGCTCAACGGCCGATCTTGGCTCGACAATGGTACATATTGCCGGGGGGATGATTTTGGCCGGGCTATTCCTTCCTGAAGTGATACTCGAAGGGTGGTATGGGGAGATCGTCCTTTTGGTTGGAGCGCTTGTTGTGTTGTTTGTCGGGATTATCGCAAGCCTGACAGGGCGGGCAAGATAGTGCGATGTATGCGTCGCTATAGTTTTACTCTCACCGAATTTAACCGCTAAAAGCGTTGAGGCATCGTTGGCAAAAGGTTTAGGAAGTCGTTCCGGAAGCGGAGAGCTTTCCACGATAATCGGGCAGGACGCCAAGCTCGAAGGCAAGTTGGACGTCCGTCATTCAGTCAGGATCGACGGGCTGATGAAGGGCGATTTATTATCAACCGAGATGGTAACTATCGGCCCCGGGGGCGGCGTAGAAGGTAATATCTCAGCGCAAGATCTGGTGATCGGCGGCAAGGTTACAGGGCGAATAGTCTGTCAGGGGAAGGTCGTTCTGGAAGAATCTGCCACGCTAACGGGCGACCTTCGTACCGTAAGATTGGTAGTCGAGGAGGGTGCGATATTCAACGGTCTCTCGGAGATGGGCGAACTCCCGCACCAGCCGCATCCGCCGAAAGTCATCCGACTTGAAGACGACGAAGAGGATCGGTAAGCATCAGTAGGATAGGCGTCCCTGCCTGTCCCTTCAAATACCGACAGGGACGTCGGTGCTACCGATGGACAGGCGGGGACGCCTATCCTACTGTATCTAAATGAGGTTCCCGTGCCGTTAAAAGACCTATGGTCGGGGCCTACCGCAACATATTCCGGCCTCGGATTCACCATAGCCGGGAGCGTCCTTGGGATGTTCTTCCTCGGCTGGTGGATCGACGGGATGGTTGGAACCAGACCACTGCTGGCGATTGTGGGCGCTTTTATCGGTATGGCGGGCGGCTTCATTAATCTGGTTAGAACGCTGAACCAGCTTCAAAAAGACCAGGAACAGCAGAAGAAGGAGGAGACGGACGAATAAAACTCTTGTCGCCAATTTCTTCGGAGGAACAGCGGTTGTAGCAGCGCTGCTCGTCTCGCTCTCAGCGGGCGTAGAATGGATTTCCACTGCAAAGCTCGTTGGAGTACTGCTCGCACTGGTCGCATTTATGCCGGTGTTTCTCTTTTTGAAAGCCTCGCTCGGCAAAGGAAATACAAATCTTGTGCTGGGCGTTTTCGTCGGGGGGATGTTTTTCAAGCTGTTGGTATTACTCGCTGGCGTCTGGGCGGGAATCTCGCTGGTTGGTTGGCCGAAGATCGACTTTGCCATCCCAGCGCTCAGTTTCATGTTCGCATTACAGATTTTTGAATCGCTCTACTTCTGGAGCAGGCAGAAGTAGTCAAGTTTTTCCACGATGGATTGAAAATCCGTCCTACCGGCCAATTTGATCGTTGTTCGATCCGTCTTAATTAAATCGGCGGTTTTCAAAGCGCCGCTGTCCTTATTGCCCGTTCGATCCAACCATCTAATGAGTGAATGACCGAACACGCTTCCACCGCGGCTGAAGCCGCCCTCGACACCCTCCACCAAGCCGCAACTGCGGCTGGTCATGCCGCGACAGGCACCGCTCACGGAGCCGCCGCCGGTCAAGGCAATACGGTGGACATCGTCGGTCACTTGACCGAGCTTCGTTCGGTCGAGTTTCTCTTCAAGACCTTCCACTTGGATAAGCTCCACTTCGAGCTGTTCGGCCTCGATCTCTCGATCACTAAGCCGGTTATTATGATGTGGATTGCGGGATTGATCTTGACGCTTTGTCTCGCATTGGCGTTTCGCGGCGGGAAACTGATGCGGTCAAAGTTCGCTTCACTGCTCGAAGTCTATATTCTCTTTGTGCGCGACGAGGTGGTCTATCCGATTATGGGCGACAAGGACGGCCGCAAGTTGATGCCGTTCTTCCTGACGGTCTTTTTCTTTATCCTGTTTATGAATGTGTTGGGGATGGTTCCATGGGGCGGGACGGCGACGGGTAATGTGAACGTGACAGCGGGGATGGCGATTATCGCCTTCCTGATGATTCAGGGGATGGGGATCGCCAAGAACGGGGTGGTGCATCACTTTAAAGCGCTTGTGCCGTCGGGGTTGCCGGCGTTTGTGATCCCGATTATGATTCCAGTGGAATTGGTCGGGATGTTCAGCAAACCGTTCGCGCTCTGTATTCGTCTTTTTGCCAATATGGTGGCCGGTCACGCGGTGATTCTCGCCTTCTTCGGGCTGATCTTCATGGCGAAGAGCTATATCCTCGCGCCGCTGCCGTTAGCGGGGGTGATCGGGATCTCGATCCTTGAGCTGTTCGTTGCGCACTTGCAGGCGTTTGTGTTCACGATGCTGACGGCAATATTTATGAATATGTCGATGCATCCGAGTCATTAATGGCAGACCCATTACTTACTGTAAAAGACAGACTCGACGCGTTACTTAAACTTTCCGAGAGGAGTTGGACTCAGTTTAACTTCAGAAGAGATGTCGAGTGGAAGCTCGCGATGGCGATTTGGACGGCACTTCTTGCGTTTCTTGGTATTGTGATTACAGGCAAGCTTATACACATCTCGCCATGTGGAATGTTAGGGCTTTATATTCTCCCTTTGTTAATATTCCTAATACATATTGTATGGTTTTATTGGGCCCGACAAGCTCACGATGTTGACCAGGGATTTGTTTTCGGTTATGAGGAAGAAATATGGAAAACACTGGGAATCGAGCTCAGGATGCCAAGGCGATTAGAGATAAGTATAGGAATAACAAACGAGTGAAAATATCAAGGGCTGCGCCATTGTACATTACACTGATTCTTGCCCTTGCTGTGCTCGTTGCTGTATCAAGCATCGCTCCAACCAGTGCCCAACAATGCGATCAAGAATGCCAATCCTCCAAGAAGGTAGTAAATACCGATACTCTGAAGAAATAATATATTGAAATCATACATAACATCCAATACTCTTCCCGCCAAAACCGAATCTTGGCTTTCATCCATCGCCCCGTTCAATCCGGCGCGGATGACGCTGAACCGGGACAAGGCGGCGCTGATGGTGATAGATATGCAGAAGTTCTTCCTCGATCCCGCCTCGCCGACTTACACTTGCGGCGGAACAGCGATTATGGAGAACATCAAGCAGTTGATAGAGACTTTCCGCGCTGCTGGCAGGCCGGTGATCTACTCCTGCCACGTCCACGACCGGAATCTCTCCGACGCGGGCATTATGGAGTGGTGGTGGAAAGGGATGTGCATCGAAGGGACGCCGGAAGCGCAAGTAGCCGATGAGATCGCCCCTCTGCCGGGCGAGAAGATCATCTACAAGCACCGCTACAGCGCATTCTATAACACCGACCTCGAAACCGTACTGCGCGTGATGAAGATCGAAGACCTCGTGATTACCGGAATAATGACCAATATGTGCTGCGAATCGACCGCCCGCGACGCTTACTTCCGCGACTACCGCGTCTTCTTTCCCGCCGACGCGACCGGTTCGGTGACGGAAGAAATGCATGTCGGGACGCTGCTGAATTTGGCGTTTGGCTTTGCGCAGGTGGTGAAGACGGGGCAGATGGTAGAAGGGATGCGCAGTCATTCCCACGAAGGTGGGAATCCAGACAAGTAGTTTGATGCAAGTATGTGACCAGGTTGGGCTTGCCTGGATTCCCACCTTCGTGGGAATGACACAGGCTTTACAATAGAGTTCAAATAAGAGCTTGGCTAAGCTCATGAATAACAAAGATCGCTTAATCATTTCGACGTAATACACCCTATCGGAGGACCCCCCTCAATGTTCGCATTTCTTGGTGAAGTGGCCCCAACGGCCTACGCATATCTCTCAGCCGGTATCGGCGCAGGGCTTGTGACCATCGGCGCAGGACTCGGCATCGGCAAGATCGCCGCCAGCGCGATGGACGGAATTGCTCGTCAGCCCGAAGCGGCCGGCAAGATCCAGACCGCGATGATCATCTCCGCAGCGCTCATCGAAGGTATCGCCCTTCTCAGCGCGGTGATCTGTCTCTTGTTGAACCTGAAGGCTTAAGGAGGCTTTAGGCTTTAGGCTTTGGGCTTTAGGATACCGATCCAACCCCAATAGCCTTGTGCCTGAAGTCCAAAGCCCAAAGCCTAAGGACTAAAGCCCATGATGGACATCCATCCAGGTCTAATGATCTGGACCATCATCTCCTTCGTCATCCTCCTCGTCGTGCTGAAGAAATTCGCCTGGACGCCGATTCTGGCGGCGCTCGACGAGCGGGAGAAGGGGATAAAAGACAATATCGAAGCGGCCAAACTCGCTCGCGAAGATGCCGAGCGCGCACTTGCGGACTATCGCAAGCAGCTCTCTGAGGCGCAAACCGAAGCTCAGGGTGTGGTCTCGAAAGCTCGACAAGACGCCGAACGGATCCGCGAAGAGCTGATCGAGAAATCGAAAGCCGACGCGCAGGGCCTGGTCGAACGCGCCCGCAAGCAGATCGAGCTTGAAAGCGAAGCTGCTATCAAGGCGATCCGCGCTGAGATAGCTGAGCTGGCCGTTGTCGCCGCTGAGAAGATCATCACTCGAAGCCTTACCCCCGAAGACCACAAGCGGCTCGCCGCTGAAGGTATGAAGGAGATGAAGGTTTGAGCAGTCTCGCCCGGCGATACGTCATGCCGTTATTCGAGCTGTCTCGCGACGCAGGGACTCTTGACCGCACTGCCGGAGATCTGAAGACGCTGGACGACGCGCTCTCCGCTTCGCATGAACTGGCGGTATTCCTCGCATCGCCGACCGTTGAACGCGCCGTCAAGCGAGCGGCGCTTGAAGTTATCTTCAAGGAAGTCTCGCCGCTGACGATGCAGTTCCTTCGTCTGGTCGTGATGAAGAACCGCAGCGAGATCTTCCACGTTTCGAATCGCATTTTCACCGAGCTGCTCAACGCCCATCGAGGGATTGTGCCCGGAACGGTCGAGACTGCGACGCCGCTCGATGACGCTTCCTTTACCCAACTTCAAAAGGTAGTCTCGGAAAAGTTTGGCGTTAAAGTTGATTTGAAGCGCAGTGTCGATCCCGACCTCCTGGGCGGCGTGAAAGTGAGAGTCGGCAACAAGGTTGTCGATGCGTCGGTGCGAGGACGGCTCGAGAAGTTGCGGGCGACACTGAAAGGCGAATGAGGCTCAGTAGGATAGGCGTCTCCGCCTGTCCAAGTTTGAGCGCTTTAAGGATGGACAGGCGGGGACGCCTATCCTACCGAATCAATAGAACATATCCCGGCCCTTGCCGGAATTAAGATTTTGACGATCACCTGATCCAACAGGCTGGCATAATGCAGATCCGACCCGAAGAAATATCTCGAATAATTAAGCAGCAGATCGAAGGGTTTCAAGCCTCCGCTGACCTTTCGGAAATCGGCGAAGTTGTCCAGGTAGGCGATGGGATTGCCCGCGTCTATGGCTTGGAAAACTGTATGGCGTCCGAACTCGTCGAATTTCCCCACGGCATCTACGGTATGGCGCTCAACCTCGAAGAAGACAACGTCGGCGTCGCCATCTTCGGCGATTACACGCTGCTTCGCGAAGGCGATCAAGTCAAGCGCACCGGCCGCGTGGTTGAAATTCCCGTCGGTAAGGAGCTGTTAGGCCGCGTGATCAATCCGCTCGGCTTCCCGCTCGACGGCAAAGGCCCGATCAACGCCAAGTTAGCTTATCCCATCGAAAAGAAAGCTCCCGGCGTGATTCAGCGCCAACCGGTCAAGGAACCTCTAATGACCGGTTTGAAAGCGATCGACGCCATGATCCCGGTCGGGCGCGGCCAGCGTGAGTTGATTCTCGGCGACCGTCAGACCGGCAAGACGGCTATCGGCGTGGACGCCATCATCAACCAGAAGGGGACGGACGTTTTCTGCATCTACGTGGCGATCGGGCAGAAAGGTTCGACTATTGCCAAAGTTGTGAAGACGCTGGAAGATCATGGCGCTCTTGAGCACACGATCATCATCTCATCAACGGCCGTTGAATCTGCTTCGATACAGTTCCTCGCTCCCTATGCAGGCGCCGCGATTGGCGAATACTTCCGTGATAACGGTATGCACGCGCTGGTGATTTATGATGACTTGACCAAGCACGCGTGGGCTTATCGTCAGTTGTCGCTGCTGCTCCGTCGTCCCCCGGGTCGTGAGGCATACCCCGGCGACGTCTTCAACGTTCACTCAAGACTGCTCGAACGCGCCGCAAAGATGTCAGAAGCTCTCGGCGGAGGTTCCCTGACGGCGCTGCCGATTATCGAAACCCAGATGAATGACGTATCGGCTTATATTCCGACCAACGTCATTTCGATCACCGACGGTCAGATCTACCTTGAACCAGAATTGTTCTATGCAGGTATCAGGCCTGCGGTGAACGTCGGCGTTTCAGTCTCGCGAGTCGGAGGCAACGCACAGTTTAAGGCGATGCGCCAAGTCGCAGGCCGTCTCAGGCTGGATCTATCGCAATACCGCGAACTTCAAGCCTTTGCGCAGTTTGGCTCGGACCTCGACAAATCGACCAAACAACAACTTACCCGCGGCGAACGGCTGGTAGAAGTGTTGAAGCAAACGCAGTACAATCCTTATCCGTTTGAAGATCAAATCGCGGTGCTTTTTCTGGCTGGTAAAGGCTATATGGATATGGTGCCGTTGTTGGACGTTAAGGACTGTGAACTTCAATTTGTCCGCCGCATTCATGATGTAAATAGCGACCTCTTGAAGGAAATCGCAGAGAAGAAAATTCTAAGCGAAGAACTCGAGAAGAAGCTTGCGACCGCTTGCGAGCTGTTCATGCAGGGATACCATGCAGCGCACAACGCGAGCGATGAGATTGTGGTTCATCCGCATCTGGCTTCAGGTTCCGAGCATAAAAGGATAGAAGGATCGCACGGCCACCACGCAAAAAAGGCGGCGCATTAGGTTATCCAACCACTGCCAACCCGCCGTGGTTGGCAGGAATCTCAGAGTCTTGCGGAAGATAATTCTGCCAACCGCGGCGGGTTGGCAGTGGTTGTTCGACAGAGCCAAGTCATAGAATAAATGCCATCACTTAAACAGATTAAGCGCCGCATCGGCGGGGTAGCGAGCACAGCACAGATCACGCGAGCCATGAAGATGGTCGCTGCGGCTAAGTTGAAGCGCGCTCAAGAGAATATGGAGCATTCTCGGCCTTATACACATAAGGTACGCGACGTGATCTCCTCGCTTGCCGTGCATACCGATATCGAAATGCACCCCCTGCTTGCCGTCCGTGAACCGCTTAAGGTCGGCGTCGTGAGCGTTACTTCCGATCGCGGACTCTGTGGTAGTTTTAATGCGAATATCTGCCGTCGGGCGCAGAAGGTTCTAACTGATTTCTCCGACCGACAGGTTGAACTCTTCACTATTGGCCGTAAGGGGAATGATTTTTTTCATAAGCGCAGCGCAACCATCTACCGCCACTTTCCCGGCGTCTTCCATTCGCTCGATTTCTCTCAGGCGTCCAGCATCGGCAACGCCATCGCCGAACAGTACATCAGCGGACGATTTGACCGTATCTATTTAGTATATAACGAATTCAAAAACGCTGTTCAACAGCGAATCATCTGCGAGCAACTGCTTCCCATCATTCCTGAACCGATTGAGGATAGTTGGAAGCCTATTGACTACATCTTCGAACCGGATCCTCTCGGAGTTCTCGGAAAGCTCCTGCCGATGTATGTGAACGTCCTGATTTACCAGGTGCTGTTGGAATCGTATGCAGCCGAACAGGGCGCTCGTATGTCAGCAATGGAGAACGCAACTGAGAATGCGATGGAACTGGTTGATAATTTGACACTCCAATATAACAAGGCGCGACAAAGCGCCATCACCAAAGAACTTCTTGAGATTGTCGGTGGAGCTGAGGGGCTGAAAGGTTAGCCGACGAATTGATAGCGGTCAATGAGGGATTAATGAAACGGTTACTGTTTGTCTTTACGATTCTGTTGGCGACTGCCGGATGCGATAACTGGGGCGATTACCAGTATAAAAGCGAAAAGTTTAACTTCTCGATGATCTTCCCGGATAACTGGGAGGTATGGGACAAATCAGACGATGCACGGGACTTCCTCGTCGCTTCCATTCCGGATAAACCGGAAGCTAAGATAGAGGTCATCGTTACCCGTACAGCTCCCGATATCCACGTTAACGAGCTTTACCCGACATTTGAAAGCGGCGGCGACGATCCGGGAACTCTTCAGGACTTCGGCGTTGACGAGAAAAAGTCGGTTTCCGCGGCTAACGGCGAAGGACGCATGATAAAAGTCCACTGGTCGGGGGAAACAAAGAATATGAAGGGGATTCGATTCCTTTTCATCGGCAACCGTTACCAGATGAACATCCGGGTTGAGATGGCCGAGGATGACTACGTAGCTAATGAACTCGACTTCTTGAAGATGGTGCATCGCATCCAGCTTTAAGGCTTGTTCAGTAGGTATATAGGATCTTATACACCGTTGCCGTCGGGAAGCCAAAATGCAGCCTGGCGGTCGGCGTCGGAAAGTTAGTATCCGCAGTTTTAGCAATGGATAAGCTGCGGTTGATCGTTAATCAGGCAGAATAAACGCATCAAATCAATGCCCAACACTGGAATCGTTAAGCAGATCATCGGCGTCGTCGTGGACGTGCTTTTCCCGGAGGGAGAGCTTCCGCCGATCTATAATGCACTCCAAATCAAACGTCCCAATCAGGGAGCGCTGACGCTTGAAGTCCAAAGCCACATGGGCGACCGCATGGTCCGCACCATTGCGATGGATACTACCGACGGGCTTCAGCGAGGAACCGCGGTCGAAGACAGTGGCGGCCCGATCACTATCCCGGTAGGACCAGCAACACTCGGACGGCTCGTGAATGTCATCGGTGAAGCAATCGACGGGCTGGGGCCGATTGTATCGGATATTCACTACCCGATTCACCGCACACCTCCCCCTTTGACTGACCTCGATACGTCGAGTGATATTCTCGAAACCGGCATTAAGGTCATCGACTTGATCCAGCCTTTTGCTAAAGGCGGTAAGATCGGTCTGTTCGGCGGCGCGGGAACGGGCAAGACTGTCATCGTGATGGAGTTGATCAACAATATCGCGAAACAACACGGTGGTCTGTCGGTGTTTGCTGGAGTAGGTGAGCGTACCCGTGAAGGTCACGATTTGCTCCGTGAAATGATTGAATCGAACGTTGTCGCCTATGGCGATCATTTTGACATTCATAAATTCGACGTGAATACCGTTGACAAGTCAGCTTTGCCGAATTCCCGCGTGGCGATGTGCTTTGGCCAGATGAACGAACCGCCCGGTTGCCGTGCACGCATCGGGTTGACCGGCGTCACGCTGGCTGAATACTTCCGGGACGTCGAAGGGAAGGACACTCTCCTCTTCATCGACAACATCTTCCGATTCACGCAGGCGGGTTCCGAAGTCTCAGCTCTGCTTGGTCGTATGCCTTCGGCAGTCGGCTATCAGCCAACTCTCGCGACCGAAATGGGGGCGCTCCAAGAGCGCATCACTTCGACTAAGAAGGGTTCGATCACATCGGTGCAGGCGATCTACGTTCCCGCTGATGACTTGACCGACCCAGCTCCCGCAACTACCTTTGCCCACCTTGACGCAACGACTGTGTTAAATCGTGCGATTGTGGAGATGGGAATCTATCCCGCCATCGATCCGCTTGACTCTTCATCTCGCATTATGGATCCGCAGGTAATTGGAATGGACCACTACAACGTTACCAAGCGGGTGCAGGAGATTCTCCAGCGCTACAAGGACTTGCAGGACATCATCGCGATTCTCGGTATGGATGAGCTTTCTGATGTTGACAAGCAGACCGTCGAACGCGCTCGACGCATTCAGAAGTTCCTTTCCCAACCGTTCTTTGTGGCGGAAGCCTACACAGGCCGGCCAGGCGTCTATGTTGCGTTGAAGGAAACCGTGCGCGGTTTCAAGATGATCGTTGACGGCGAACTGGATCATATTCCTGAAAATCATTTCTATATGGCCGGCGGTATTGAAGAAGTGATCCAACGGTACGAGGAGAGTAAGAAGGATGCCTGAGCCGAGCGGCGGTCACGAGACAGTTGACGCTAATTTACTAAGCGTCACCATCGTCACTCCGGGCGGTACTCGAGCGGATGTGCAGGCGCGACAAGTACGTGCTCCGGGAGTCGAAGGCGAATTTGGAGTGTTGCCGGGGCATGTCCCATTCCTGACTGCTCTTCGGATCGGAGCAATAATCCTGGACACCGATACCGGAAAACAGGTCTGGGCAACCACAGGCGGATTTGCCGAAGTATTGGCCGATCGCGTCACGATTCTGGCAGAACATGCTGAACGTTCGGACGTAATAGATATTCCTCGCGCCGAGGCCGCCCGTCGTAGGGCGTTGGATCGCCTCGCTAAACACGACCCTGAGAGTGTCGATATGGATCGGGCCAATACTGCTTTAGCGCGCGCTATCAATCGGATTCGCGTGGCGGGTTCGATCCGGGGTTCAAGCTAAGCGCTTGAATAAACGATCCGGGAGATTACACTCGTGGTATTCCCAGTGGAGTTATCTGAAGAACAGGTGAACGACGCTTTTATCATTTTTCAGATGAAATAGCATCGAATGTTCGCTTTTTCTCAATAGAAATTCGTTTGTCCCCTGTTTACGGCTAACTCAGGCAGTATTCACGCTTGACTTCAGCGCAAAAAAACCTTATACTTGTCTGACATCGCCGACTAAGGTCGTTTGCTTGTCTGACCTGCGCCGCTAACTCAGGCGCATAACCTTGCGGAGTGGTATGTTCAATCCCCGATCGCTGAGCAGCTTGGTCGTCTTAGCGGTCGCCCTCGCCCTGCCACTCGAGGGAATAACGGCGACCCCAGAAGACAACACTCAGGGGTCATCGGACCAGCTGTTCCAAGCCTATACTCAAATGTACTTCGCTCGACGCGATTTAGATTTCGCGCTCGAGATGACCCTCCGGGAATCATTCCTGACGTGGCTATATGAGGGCGTCAACCGTGAAGTCGCCGAACGCTCCAAAGAGGATCCGATCGGCACACTTTCGGCTGTTTCACCTCCAGAACTTGCTGGTTTTGATGAACTCACATATGCCTACCCGGACAGTCTTGACGAAGCCCCTCTTCGAATCCGCTACGTTGCGTGGGAAGGTTATCTACGCAATGAGTTCAACCACAAATACCTCCAAGCCCGGCTAATTAAAGATCGTCTCATCCAGAGCGGCACTCCCGAACAGCGTCGCAGGATGTTCAAGAATGATCTCGAGTCGTCCTTCATCTCGTATCGAGATGGGATGTATCGCGAAACAATTCTTAAGTACGACGAGCTTATCGATCGCTATGGCTACACTGATTTAGGCGACATCGCCTTTTTCCGAGGTGAGGCTTATCTCGCCATTCAGCTTTATGAGCCGGCGCTGGCGGATTATCAATATGTGGTGGATCATTCGACCGAGCCGTGGTACCGACTCCGATCCCTTGAACGATTAATCTCACTCGTGGGAGATCGAGGGAATGCGGCGGCAGTAAGCAAGTATTGGAAGCAATACGACACTGAAGCTACCGTTAAAGGCGAAGACTACTGGGCGACGGCAGACCTCGCTGGCCGCTACCTGTTGGCCAAGGGTGAGTGGGAAGTCGCGCGTGGGATTTTCGATCTGATCCCACTGGATTCTCCACAAGGCCAAGTTGCGGCTGTTCGAGCCGCTGACTGTCAGACTGCTCTGCTGAACCTGGATGACGCATCCGCCCGTTATACCGCCATTCTGAAGCCCGAAAAAGGCAAGAAGTCGCTTCCGGAAAATTTAGTCGCTGAAGCTAATTTGAAGCTTGGTTATATCGATTATCTCAAAGGAGATTTCGATAAGGCTTATTCAAAATTGTCGGCAATCAAGGCGGAAGGCGACGTCGGTGAGAGGGCGGAGATAGGGAGCATTTGGGCTCTTTATCGGTTAAGCGCCTACCCGCAGGTTATCACCCGCGCCGAAAAATACATTACAGACCATCCTCAGAGCCAATACCTTTACGAAGCTCGGAGTTTGATAGGTTTTGCCGACGAGATGATGGGGCAGTCAGGCGGAGCGCTCGACAACTACAAGATAATAATGTCTGCGCTCGACGACCGGCAGGACTTTCACGATTACAATTACGAATTGAAGGCGATTTCCACAAACCTCGGGCGCTTGGAACAGTTAGAAGAAGCGATCTTTTTAGGCGGCGAGCGGGAACTCTTCGGTGAGTATATTGCGGTCAGGAAGAAGCTGAACTCTCTGACAGATGGCGTCCGATTCGTGCGCGCCATTAAGTCCACGCCTTTCCTCAAGGATATCATCAGAGAGCAGAAAGAACTCTATGAGGTATTTGCTCAACAAGGCGCGCTTGAACAAGATATCTACGAAGCGCAAGACACCAAGCTCCACGATAAATACCAGGATGCAATCGGCAGCCTTACTGACATTGGTTCTCAGCTTAGCGCCGGCGTCAAGTACTATATGAAGCAACGGACGCTGATCCAACGAGAAGAGGACAAACGCTACGAGATCCAGACGAGCGATTCGCTGAAGAAGTCTCTTGAGCGTGAGTGGGAATCCACTCGACAGGCGATGGCTCTTACCAAACAGTATCTGGAAAGCAGCGAAAACACCGACGCCAAGACTATGATCGATCTTGCCGGTGTAGAAATCGAATTGACCGGTTTGCAGGATCGCATTCTTAAAGTGCAATCCGAACTGCGGAAGTATGGTCAGGATGTTGTTACCAGCAATCTTGACGAGTGGAGTGATTTCGCTTATCAGCGTTATACTTACGGCGGGCTGAATTTTGATTTTCTCTATTCGAGAGAGAATCGTCTGGGAGAACTAGACGACTATATTCAGCAGATCAACGGACTTCTTCAGGATCGCGCTCATGAGCGCGCTGATACATTGAAATTGGCTGCTGAGTTAGTCCCGGCGAGCAAAGCTGGAGATCCACCTTACTTTGCCCCGCCGGTTCCCCTTTGGGGAGTCGGTCCAGCGGTCGCAAAAGCAGAACCTTTACCCGTCGCTCCAGACACAACGACATCAGCCATTCCCGCTGCCGCACCGGTCGAAGAAAGCGTCGCTCCCGCGACTGAAGAGGTTAACCCACCGGTAGTACCTGCCGATGAAGCGCAACCCCCGGTGGAAGCAGCGCCCGAAATAGCACCGACTGAGACAAACGATACGCCGACTGCACCCCCACCCGACGATGGGGGGAGTGGGGGCGAGAAACCACAGAACGGACAGTGAGTCCCATGAAAAGCGACTTTCGACAGAACCGCGCCATGCTTGCGATGCTATTCATCGCGGCGCTTTGCGCGTATTCATCGCCGTTGCTGGCGCAGGATTCCGCTCTGCCCGACTCTGCTGTCGCCCGCGCCGGCTTTAATCAGCTTCCGGAAGAACTGCAAGCTCGCTGGTTGACTCTATCGACACAGGTAGATCAGGAGCAATTCAAGGAATATCTGAGCGAAGGCGAACTGACAATCAAGCAGCTCGGAGAATTGATTCTGGCGGTCGGTGGAACTCCTCCTGAAAGGGATAAACCAGCTTACGCAACATACTCTGAACTCCAGAGTAAACTGATCGGGATCTTAGATCGTATCGAACTGGCGATGATTCTAAAAACGCCGGACGAGGATCTGAGACGACTTCTGACTCGCTATCAAAGTGAGAAGGAAGACCTCTCAATCGAGACTCGCCGGGAGCGGGAAGATCTGGTCGAGGCTGGAACGCGTCTTCTCAAGAGCCACGAAAACGATCCATACTTCCTCAAGTATCCTCACCGTCGGACGGTTCTGGCAGATCTCTATTTCCGCCTGACGGAATTGCTTTACGCTGAATCTTATGATCGCTTTCTCGAAAGCACAGACCGGTATCTTACTGAACTTGATTCGCTGCGTAAAGTAAATCCACAAGCCGCCTCATCACTCGCCCAGCCGCAACCGGATTATTCCCGAGTGATTGGGATGTATCAGCGGCTCGTTGATGAATTCCCGACGTCGGATTACGCCGACGATGCGCTCTATAATCTCGGTCTTCTCACTGCTACCAGTGAGACTGCGACTGATCGAGCCGCCGCCAATAAGTACTTTGAAACTCTGGTTCGGATCTATCCTGACAGTGAATATAAGCTGAACTGTCTGCGTCGAATTGGCGAGTATTACTTCAATCCGCCAGTTAACGATCTGGATAAGGCGATCAGCATCTACAGCCAGATTGTCGATGAGTTCGCTAATTCCGAATACATCTCCGAAGCGCACTATAAGCTTGGTTGGTGCTACTATCGCTTGAGCGATATGCCGATGGCGATAGAGAGCTTCGCAAAATCGTTGGACACTGGCTTCAAAGGTGATTCGGCGGGGCTCGGCGAAACCGGTCTGGATATCGCTACTGAATCTATCAATTATATCGGCGTCTGCTTCGCGGTTGATCCGCGCACTTGGAACGGAGCGGGCGTTGATAATATGGTGTTATGGCTTCAATCCAATCCGACTCGATACGCAAAGTATGGCCGTCAGGTTGTGAGCCAACTCGGCGAAATCTACCGTCATCAAGTAGGCCGATATGCCGACGGCGTTGTTGTCTATAATAAATACCTTGAACTCTGGCCGCTTGATCGGTTCGCTCCCGAGATTCTCGAAAGTATTGTCGAGGTTTACCAGCAAGGCGAGATCTATAATCCGCAAGCGGCGCACAGCGAAAAGATCAGGTATTACAAAACCTTCAATCCTGATTCCGACTGGTGGCGTGTAAATACTGATCCGAAACTGAGAGACGCCATAACGCTGAAACTTGAGCGTTACCTTGACATGATCATTGACGAGACTCTCGCGCTCGCCACCGACTCAAAAGATCCGGCGCTTTATCTCGAGTTTGAACAGTACTGCCGTCAGTATCTTCGTTTCTGGCCAAAAGGCCCCAACGTCTATAAAGTTCATTACAATCTCGCAGGAATACTCGAACGTATCGATAACCGGCACGTAGCCTCGATGCGTGAATACTGGCAGGTAGCGACTGCGTATTCGGACACGGGATATCGTGACGTTTCAACGCAGCGCGTTGTGGCTATTGCTCAGGAACTGCTGAAGCGCGAACGCGACGGCGAGATTTCGATCAACGACTCGGGTGAAGTAGCTCCTCCGAAACCGGTTGCTGCCACAACGGCTGCCGCTGAAGCGCCCGCCGATAGCAACGCGGTTCCCAAGGCGAACAAAACACCGCTTCTCAACTCTGAGCGATTGATCCTTGCAGGATTTGATCTACACCTTAGCCATTACCCCAAGTCAGCGTTGGCTCCGACCATGCTCTATCAGGCTGGCGATATTCTTTACCAGCACGATTGGTTCCCGGAGTCGCGCAAGTACCTTGAATTGCTAATTGTAGAGTTCCCGGACGCCCGCTTTATCGAAGACGCCTATAAGCTGATTCTTGAAGGCTACTTCAAGAGTGGTGAGTACGCCAACGTCGAAAAGGTAAATCAACGGATTGCCGAATCGAACGTATCCAAAGAATTGAAGGAAACCGCCAAGCGTCGTAAGGCAGAGGCCGTCTTCTTGACCGCTTCTAACCTGAAGCAAGGCAACGATCCGCTCGCTGCTGCCGCCGAGTTCAAACGAGTAGCACTCGAAAGCCCGGATTACCAGTACGCCGACCGGTCGTTGTTCCAATCCGGTCTTGAGTACATGAACGGCAAGGCTTACCGCGAGGCGAATGAAGTATTCCTGATCATAGCAGATAAATACCCACAATCTGAATACGCCGATAAAGCTCTTTACAACGCCGGATTCAACCTGCAAAGTCAGATGAAAGATCTGGCGGGCGCTGCCGCGCTGTACGAACGTTTGGCTGTTTCCTATCCTAAATCTGACTTGGCGCAAGGCGCACTCGCGAACGCGAGCATGAATTACAACCAGGTGGAGGACCACAAATCCGCCATTCGGGCAAATACGCTCTACGTTCAGATGTACCCGACTGCCGAGGACGCCAGCGTTTACCTCTTTGAAAATGCTTCGCATCACATGAAGCTCGAAGAAGTGGACAAGGCCAATGAGATTTATCGGCAGTTCGCTACACGCTATCCCGATGATCCTCGTACTGTTCAAGCATTCTTTGAACGCGGCAAGTATGCGCTGGATAAAGGCGACCGTGCAGGCGCTTCTAAAGAGTTCACAACTACTCTTGAGGCGCAGACAAAGTTAGTCGGTCGCGGACTTGGCGGATCGCCTAAGTACGCCTCGCAAGCGCTCTCATATCTCCTTTCGTGGGAACAAGTCGAATACGAGAAACTCCGCTTTACCGGCGCTGAAGCTCAGGTTAAGGCTGCCAAAGAGCGCAAGAAGCAATGGCGCAATTCGCTGCTGGATAAATATCAGCAATTGATTCGATTCGGGCAGAAAGAAGCCTACCGCGCCTTTTACGCTATTGGGCGCCTCGACGAAGACTTTGCGCTTGCCACATATCAGCAGGATGTTCCTGGCGCCAGGGATATGCAGGGTAAGATAGACGCGCTTGCTAAAGTGATCGACGAAGCCATACTGCTTAACACTGTTGCACAGCAGTCGTTCAAGAATGGCTTCGATGGATTGAGAACTTTCGCCGATCCCCTAAAGCTTGAGAGTAGTAAACGCCGTCGGGAATATGACGCTTTCTCTGCTCAGATCGCCATGCTGCAGAAAGATACTACTGCGGTAGGCGTGGCAGACTCACTGGTGAAGCAGACCGCAATGCAGCGCAGTATCTCTGAAATCGATTCTGCGATAATCGAAGCGGCTGTATGGTCTGATTCCTGTCGTCATAAGGTTCCTGAAGTCGCGATTCGTAACGGACTCTACCTGTCGAAGCTCTGGTATGCGAATTTCGCCCTTCGCTCTAACGATAAGGACGAAGAGGTCAGGCTGCTGTTCCGCGAAGAGGCGATAAAGAACGCAATCGCGCCGATGGCTCCGGAAATTGTCGGTCTCTACCTTCAAGCATGGAATTCCGCCAAGGAAGTAGGATTGGGCGTAAAATGGCGCGATGCGGTCGAGGATGGTTATCACTTGACAGTGGATAGTCTCCTGTCACTCTATGTTGAGCAAACGACCATCGCCCAGAGACGCACCGACAATCTCGTTGCAGACTTCGCAGGAATCCTGCCCAAGGGGCCAGATGCAAAGACAAAGCAGGGTTTGTACTCTGACGAACTCGGCGCTATCATCCTTGACCAGGTTGACTATATCAATGCCTTTACCCTTGATATGCTCGCCGGATATCAAGCCGTGCTCGACACTCTCGCATCTTACAATCCACCCTATGGATTCGGTGAAGAAGGCAACGACTATGTGCTGAAGTTTGTTGTCGAACAATCTGAGAATTTCAAATCTCACTCCGCCGACGCCTCAAAACGGAAGGCTGAGTACGGCGCCAAATATGACGAGACGAGCGAACTGCAATGGGATGATGCGCAAGTAGCCTTCGAAGACATTGCGTTGAACTTCAACGACTACTCCCTCATCCTGCTTGAGCAGGGACTTTCGCTAAGGCAGACATATCATCTCTCCGGGATGGCCGGCATAACGTTGGTTGAAAAACTCGTAAGCCTCAATCCCGATAAATATGGCGCACAAGTCGGTTTGAGTTCCGAGAGTATGAACGTAGTCACCAATCCGGATTGGAAGGTCTGGCCGTTGCCGGTCGATGGATTCCAGAACACGGATTTCGACGATTACGACTGGAAAAATGCCTCTTCAGGTGGTTTCCCGGAAGGTCAGAAATTCGGCAAGCTGGATACTCTAAATGCAGTTCCGATCTGGTTCCAGATGGAGAAGCCTGTTCCGACAATGGGAATGACTCCCGGCCTGAATTCTCCGACCAGAATGGCGATGACTTCCCTGATTCGTCAAACGGATCCAGGTACAACCGAACCTGAAGATACGACCGGACTCGACTCGCTGGACTGGATCGAGGAAGTAACGGAGACTCCCGTTGAAGAAGCTCCTGAAGTTGCGCCTGAGACCGAACAGCCTCCCGCCGCTGAACCAGAAGTGACCGAACCTCCGGTTGAGCAACCGACTGAGCCCGCTGTCGAGACTCCGATAGAGACTCAAGAAGAGGCTCCAGTCGAACCTGCTGTGGAAACGCCGACAGAGACCATAACGGAACCTCCAGCGGAACAGCCTGAGCCTGAGACTGCTGTCCCGACCGAAACACAGGTGGATACTCCCGCTGAACCGGCGAGCGAACCACCTGCGGAGGTGATTGAACCGGCTGAAGAACAGAAACCGGTTGAAGAACCTCAAGCGACCGAGCCAGAACCCTCTACGCCGGTAGTAGAGCCCGAAACTGTGCCAGTGGAAGGCGAACAGCCCGAGGAGCTACAATCCACCGCTCCTGATACGCTTCAACCAGTCGCGCCGGTCGAAGCAGCGCCTGCGGCTCCCGTCCCGACAGTAAGCGCCGAGGCAGATTCGATCTACCGCGCTTGGATGTCTCCCGACAGCGCTGGTTTACGGAAGTACTGGTTCAGAAAGACGTTTAATATCGATCAGCAACCATCAGCCGGGAAAGTCTGGATTACGTGCGACGACGATTTCAACCTCTTTGTCAATGGCGTGTTCGTCGCTGAAGATGACCACCAGATGACCGATTGGATGAATGTCAACGAATACAGTGTTCTCGAGTTCCTCAAACTTGGTCGTAACGTCATCGCCGTCGAGGCGTCTGATCTCAACAACACTCGACAGGGGCTGATCGCCGGTCTTGCCTATGAGTACGTTCCTGACATGACGCAGCAACTCAGCTCCCTTAAAGAGCGTGAGATAGAACGTGATCGTACATTAAAAGCTCAGGCTGACGAGAAGCTCAGGTCTGACGAAGCCGCTGTATTGGCGGGCTACTTTGGCGCGAAGGAAGAACAACCGACTGTTGAAACACAAGCCGAGTCAGCGCCTGAAGAAGCAGCAGCGCCGGCAGTTGTAACCCCCGCCGGTCCCACGCCGGAACAGATACGCGATATGCGTATCATCGAAAAGAATAAACTGCGCTGAGGATCGATATGAAGACACTTCCGCGCCATAAAGTTCGTATATCTATGGCGATCTTGTTGGCGGCTGCGCCCTTGTTGGCGCAGACTCCAGCAAGACCCGCAAGGCAACCTGCCAGAGACGAAGCGCCCGCAGCAGGTCAAGTGCTGATGCTTGAAGAAATACGAATTCAGGTCGCACCTGAACTGCCGACCGTCGTTGTCTCCATTCCGCGCCAGAGGCCTGTCATCAAATCCGTAGGACTGGCGAAGGACGCTGGCGACCTGATAACAGCAGGCAATGCTCAGGTAAAACCACGCTTGGCTGATCTGCAAGTCAAGACTATTGATGAACCACAGAAAATACTTGCGAAGACGCGCACTCAATAGTATATTTACGGGCTGTTTGGGTCGTCACTGACCACACAATTGTAACCGAATCCGAAACTACTAAACGCGGCATAAAGCTGCAACAATCTTATACCCGAACCTGAGGGAGGAAACTGAATGCTTTCCCAATTGTTCCATTCCTTTTCACCGGCCTTCGAAGCCTGGGTCATGATGTGGGTCATGTTAGTTTTACTCGTGGTCGGCGTCTCGATCATGGTGGAACGGTTCATCTTTCTCTGGGTCCGTTCCAATGTGAACGCAAACCTATTCATGGCTGAAATCAAGAAGCTCGTTTCCGCTGGCGACTTCAAGAAGGCCATCGCCCTCTGCAGGGCCGCCGAGGAGAAGGCTCTCCCGAAGGTGGTTCTCGCAGCTTTGGTTGAAGCAGACAAGAAGGAATTCGTTGACTACCGCGCAGTCCAGAACGCCGTTGACGAAGCCACACTCGAGATTATGCCCCGTCTCACCAAGCGAATTGGCTACCTTGCCCAGTTCGGTAACCTCGCTACCCTCTGCGGTCTGACCGGTACCGTGTACGGTCTGATCAAGTCATTTGAGGCTGCCGGCGCCACAGGCGGCGGCGCTGAGTCTCTGGCCGCCGGTATTTCCGTCGCTATGTTCACTACCCTTTTCGGTCTGATCGTAGCGCTCCCGAACATCCTTGCCTACACGATTCTGAACACCAAGGCCAACGAAATCGTCGATGATATCGACGAGCACTCCGTTAAGCTGATTCACTTGCTCACCGGAGGCAAGTAGTGGCCTTTAAACCTTCCCTTAAGCGGAAGAGGGAAGAAGTCGATACCGAAATCAATCTGCTGCCGATGATGAATATCGTCTGCAGTTTGATCGCCCTCTTGATGGGCGTGGCGCAGATGGCTCAGACGTCTCTGATCGAGTACCTCCCACCGGCAGAAGCGGTCGCCTATGATGACGAAGACGCTCCTCCTGCGGAGGCTCCCAAGTGGAATAATGATGCGACCATTGACGTTTTGATCAATATCGCTGCCAGCGGTTTCCAAGTTTCTCTTTTCGGCAAGACGGAACCGGGGCCTTACTTCTTTGAAGTTCCGAACCTTCCCGACGGCGCCTACGATTTTAAGACCCTGAATGCTCGATTAGGCGAGGCGAAGGTGAAGGAAGTCGGCGATCCCATTGGGATCGATTCCGTTATGAACGATAACACCGGCAAAATGGACGTCTTTTCCGTTTACCGGTATCGCGACGGGCGAGAAGTATCTATTACTGCCCTCGGAACCACGAACTTCCAGACAATTGTCACAACCATGGACATTTGTCGCAAGATGACCGTTAACGGCGAAGAAAAAGAGCTGTTTCCGGTCGCAATGCTTAAGCAATTCCAATAGGTTGGGTTGCTGCCAGGCAGACAACCTAAACCCAGCAGGAGGAATTTCATAGATGGCCTTTGCCCCCTCGAAAGGCGCGAAACATAGAAAGAAGGAACAAGCAGGAATGATCCTCGGCTCCATGCTTGACATGATGGTCGTGATCCTCCTCTTTCTCCTTAAGCTGATGGGGAGTACTGGCGCGATGATGAAGCCCTCGCCTTACGTCCAACTCCCTACAGCGACCGTCGATGCAAAAATCGAGAAAGCGGTCGCTATCCTCGTCAATCCCGAAGGCGTTTTCGAGGATATGGAAAAGAACCCGCGCCAGCTCGTAGCCAAAGAAGAGATCGCCGATCCGAATAGTGTTGTCCTCGCAGGATTAGAAGCCTATCTAATCGAACAGAAGGCATTCACTGAAAAGCTTGGCAAGAAGTTCCGCGGCATTATTACCATCCAGTGCGACCAGAACATTTCGTATGAATGGCTGTTGAAGGTCATTAATACTTGCGGCCAGGCTGAATATGGCACGCTCGACTTCGTCGTTATTAAAAAATCGGCTTAAGGAGAAGCGGCTATGGCACAAGCAATGACTTTCCCAAGCGAATTTGAAAAGCATTTCTTTCGCGACCTTGACCGCGAGTTCGCCACAATCAACGTTGTCGCATTCATTTTCACAGTCAGCATGGTGATCTGGGGAATGAACCAACCGGTCAAAGTGATGACGGCTGCGCAGGCGGTCAAGTACACTGAAACAATCTATCGTGTCAAAACGACTCCTACGCCAAAAGTCGTAACCAAAGCAGTCGAGAAACCGATCGTCCAAAGTTCAGCTCCTGTCGATGAACGGGCTGAACGTCGCGCCAAGCGCGAGGAGATGGGCCAGATTGGCGGCGGCGGTGGCGGCGGTGGAGGCGGCGGTGGTGGAGGCGGCGGAGGCGGCGGTGGAGCCGTAGGTCGCGCCGAACGCGTCGCTTCAGAACGCGCAGCTCGCGCCGAAAGGCAAGCTGGCCGCCGAGCGATGATATCCGAACGCGTGAAGATCATCGCCGGTCCAACTGTCAAGGGCGTTGGGCGTCGTCGCGGTGGAGCTACCGCAGCTCGCGAGGCAATCGGCCTCTCCAGCGGAGCAGGCGGATCTGACGCCTCTGCAATGGCCGGATACGATATGAAACAACTCGCCGGTATGGTCGGAGAAGCAGGAACCGCAGAAAAAGTTAAGATGCTTCGCGGCTCAGGCGGTGCTGTTACGGGCGGCGTCGGCGACGGTCCTGGCGGCGGCGGCGGAGGTATCAGTATTTCCGAACTGAAAACCCTTTCATCTGCCGATATTAACCTGATGCTCACCGAAGCTCCGGTTCAAGTAAGCCGCAGCGCCATCACGGCGAAAGGCTCCGGCACCAAGGCGAAGCAGCGCAGTCAGGATGCAATCTCATCCGTAGTTCTGCAAAATAAGAACCAAGTGCAGTATTGCTACTGGACTCTCAAGCGTCGTGATTCGAGCCTCAAGGGCAAGGTGGTGGTTGAATTCACCATCGCTCCCTCAGGTGAGGTTGTTCGCGTTCGCTTCCGTGAGAGCAACTGGGGCGGCAACGGCCTCGGCGGCGATTGCGAAGCCTGTATCAATAACGTGATCAGTTCCTGGCGCTTCGACCCAATTGGCGAAGGCGACGGCAACGTCACGGCTGGCGCAACCTATATCTTCGAGTAAGATCGCTTACTCCTGAAACGTAAGCCGCTCCGGCGGCAACGGCAAACGGGGCTGCGATTGCAGCCCCGTTTGTGTTAGAAAGCGGGTTATGTACTATCAGTTCGCGTAGGATAAGCGTCTCGCTTGTCAACCGATGAATCGTCAACCGGGACGGTTAACCTACGCGTGCATTGGGATTGCTAAAGCCAATGGTCATCACCTAAGCAGGATGAATATGAGTGTCCTAATTTCCCAACTTAGCTTGATGATAGTGCTGGCAGCAGCGGGTTCGCCATCCGACTCGTTAACGCCCCCCGACAGCCTGATCAAATGGCTGGGCAATCGCTGCGACTTAGCGACTTGCTATAAAGCCTTCAGCTTGCTCGATAAAATGTGGTGGACGAACTACGATGAAACCGGAAGGCAGATTGAGTGTTACCGAATTGATTCCACCTACTATCACAACGACTCACTCCGTGCGATGTATCGGGAATTTGTACACGACTTATTGTTAAACGGGAATCTACGCGAGCGCTGTGGGTCGAACTTCAAAGGACGCTATGAACTTGGGTATGCCGCCTACGACGATAACACCGATTGGGAAGGACAGGAATCCGAACTTCCAAGAGTATTTCGCATCTACCGGGATATGGGGTTCACTGACAAGTTATATGAATTGGCAGACAGCATTTATGAATTAGAGCCCGGTTCACGCTGGAGGGTGTACGAAGTTCTACACGATCTTGGACGCGGTTACTTACAATACTTGCGAGTGAGCTCACAGAGTGATACCGGCAATTTACTGCCCATCCGTATCGCTAATGACATGCTATATTCAGCTTGGAGGGATTCTTCAATCGCTGATGTTCTCTGTAACATTCTTTGTGATGGAATGCGATCTGAAAACGCGAGGCAGCGAGTCGAAGCTGGTTCAATCAACCTCTGGAATCTATCTGATTGGCCTGAGTTGAAGCCGGATGTAATAAAACTGTTGGAGAGTGAGTATCAACGGATTCTTGCAGACACATCGTACCTCGGCGGTCTTGAAATTGCCAGAGGATATCTACTCCGCGGAAGCCCGGTTGAGTGGCCAGAAGCTTGGAAACCGGCGATGCGTATTGTTATAGCAGGGGCGAAGTCGCAATCTGTTAAACAGCGTCTTAAGGCAGTATATCCGGCGTATTCAAGCTGGGAGTATGGCCACAAACAACTCGTTGATCTTCTCAAAGAACTGATGAATGACCCTGATCCAGAAGTAAGGAAGTATGCTATACAGCTCGTTGGTGACAGGGGGAAACGTTTGTTAGACTCGAAATAGCACTTGCTTAGTATTTGACGGTCTATATTTGGAAACCGAACTCCAGTATTACGATCAATAACTCTTGGAAGAACCTTACGTGAGCTACCGAACACACACCTGCGGGGGGCTGACAGGGAAGAACGACGGGGAGAAGGTCATTCTCTCCGGTTGGGCGGCGCGGATCCGGGATTTAGGAGGCGTCATCTTCCTCGATCTCCGCGACCGCTACGGCAAGACACAGGTCGTTGCTAACAAGGGGAGCGTTCCGGCTGAAGCTTTGAAGGAAGTCGGCAGCGAGTTCGTTGTCCGCATCGAAGGCGTCGTCCGACTCCGTCCTGACGGGATGATCAACAAAGAAATGGCGACCGGCGAGATTGAAGTTGTCGCTGAGGCTGTCGAAATTCTTAGCCCCTGCCGCCCACTCCCGCTCGGCGTTGAGGATGAAGAGGAGCCGAACGAGGAACTCCGCTTGAAGTATCGATACCTCGATATCCGTCGTCCTCGCATGAAGCGCAACCTGATGATGCGGCACAAGGCGTTGGTCTCCATCCGAAAGTTCAACGACGAGGAAGGTTTCCTCGAAGTCGAGACACCTTTCCTGATGGCTCCGACGCCCGAAGGCGCCCGCGACTATCTCGTACCGAGCAGGCTCCACCACGGCTCCTGCTACGCGCTGCCGCAATCGCCCCAGCTTTACAAGCAGTCCCTGATGATCGCCGGACTTGACCGCTACTGCCAGATCGCTCGCTGCTTCCGCGACGAAGACCTCCGTAAAGACCGCCAGCCGGAGTTCACCCAGATCGACGTCGAGATGGCGTTCGTCGAGGAGGAAGAGGTCTATCTGCACGTCGAAAAGATGATGACGCGGCTGGTCAAGGACACTCGCGGCGAAGATACTCATCCGCCATTTCCCCGTCTTACCTTCGATGAGTGCATCGCTCATTACGGCAGCGACGCTCCCGACCTTCGCTACGGTCTGCTGATCCACCGGATCGATGAACAACTACGCGGAGCCGGTTTCAAGGCGTTCGAGAGTGTCATCGAAGCTGGCGGCGGCGTCTATGCGATGCGCGCCGACGGCAAGGGCGATCTTTCCCGTAAGCAACGCGACGAACTGGAAGAGCTGGCGCGAGGTGAAGGATTAGCTGGATTACTGTCGGCTCCGGTGGAACCAAACGGCGGTCTTGGCGGTGTATTAGGCAAGAACCTGACTCTTGATCGCCAGACCGAGCTTGTTGAAGCATTGGACGCCAAGCCGGGCGACATGTTGCTGATGGCCGCCGGTTCAGCATCGCTTCTTGCAGGTCTCGGTAAGGTGCGTCGCAAGCTCGCTGAGCGGTGGGGATTGGCCAAAGCAGGCGACCTGAAGTTCTGTTGGGTTGTTCGTCCGCCGCTCTTCGAAGTCACTTCAGACGGGAACGGACTCACCGCGATGCACCATCCGTTCACATCGCCGCTGCCCGAGGATGCAGATAGATTAGAATCCGATCCATTATCTGTCCATTGCCGAGCGTATGACTTAGTACTGAATGGCGTCGAAATGGGGAGCGGCAGCATTCGGATCCATCACCCTGTGATGCAGGAGCGAGTATTCAAGGCTATCGGGATCGATCAGGAGACTGCTCGCGCCCGGTTCGGCTTCCTGCTCGACGCTCTTAGTTATGGCGCTCCGCCTCACGGCGGAATCGCGCTTGGATTTGACCGTTTGGTAATGATGTTGTTGGAGGAATCCTCTATCCGTGACGTCATTGCTTTCCCGAAAACAAACATTGCGACTTCGCTGATGGACGGCTCACCGTCACTGGTGGATGATGCACAGCTTGCGGAACTTGGACTGCGCAGGTTAAAGTAATTCTTTAACCTCTTGACAAACGCCGTTTCCTACTGTATAATTGAATTAGAGGGGAAAACTTTACTTTGGAGACCATATGAAGATCTCCGGCGGGACTGTCCGACTTGTATTGGGAGCTGCATTCTGCTTGAGTCTCCTGTCTGTCGGCGGATGCACCAAATATGCAAGCCCGGACGATCTAAAGACGCTTGACGCTGCCAGCGCGGCTGCTACATCCGCGGAAAACGAGCTGGCTAAGACCAAGCTCGAACGGCAGAAGACAGAAAAGCAACTCGCCGCCAAACAGGCGGAACTCGACGCGGCAAAAGCCGAGTTCGAGAAGGTCAAAGCTCAGTAACCGAAGAGGATAGAATGAAAAACTTCACTCGGATCCTCGTCGGACTGCTGGTCGTCGGTATGACCCTTAGCCTCGCAGGCGCAGGGCTTGCCGCCGAACGGATGACCTATGAGGATTATCAAAAACAACTTCAAGCGCTGCAAGCGCGTGAAGCTGTTGCGCGTCAGTCGATCGAGGCCGAAAAGGGGGCAATAGCGGACTTGCAGGCGAAGATCGCTGATCTTGAGGCGCAGATCGCCGCTGTCTGGGATCAGATTTATGCCTATTTGAATACCACGAAAGAAGGCGTTGCAGCCTTCGATAAGAAGCTTGACGAGATCGACGCGAGGCTGAACGAGCTATCCCGGATGACTCCGGAACAGCTTCTCGCCTATGCTGCCGAACTCGACACGCTGGGCGCCAAAGTTTCGGAGCTTCAGAAAGATCCGATCAGCAAATTGACGAAACAAGGCGATAGACTGCGCCAGTTCGCCAATCGCATCGAATCGCTGAAAGCATCGTTGCCCAAACCGAAGCACGATATGTATTCGGTAGTTCGCGGAGACTGCCTCTGGCGGATTTCAGGGAAAAAGGATATCTACGGCGATCCGTGGAAATGGCTTCGGATATGGAGCTACAACAAGGCCGCCATCAAGAATCCCGATCTGATCTATCCGGCGCAGCAGTTTACCATTCCGCGCCAACTGACCAAGGATGAGTATGTGGTCGTTCGCGGCGACAATTTGAAGAAGATCGCCGCCCGTCCCGAAGTCTATGGCGATCCATTCCAGTGGACTAAGCTCTATCAGGCAAACAAGAGCGGCTCCTTCCTGCAGGAACCGAAAGACCTTTATCCTGAGATGATACTCAGCATACCGCGCAACTGAGCACGGCTAAGCGAGTAAGTGTTGAGCCCGGTTCGGGAGGGTCTGCGACGATCAAATCGAACGTCCTTCTTAACAATGCCCTGCTTCGCCTCCGGCGAAATGGGGCATTGTTACGTTTTTTGGATATCCATGAAGCCACGAAAAGATTCTCGAATGTGCATGAGAATCGCTATGAATAATACTATCAGAATGATATGAAAGAAGATGCAAGGCTGTTCGATATCGTTCTCAAAGATGGCGTAGTTCCACGTCTTCTCGGTGAAGGAGACGCAAACCTTCGTTTTATCGAAGGATTCTTTGATTCGAGGTTGATTGCTCGTGGAAGCCGGATAATCGTTCAAGGACCGGCGGATGAACGAGAGCGGATCCGAAGAGTCTTCAACGATCTCGAGGCGTTGTTCGATAGTCGGGGGGAGGTTACTCAGAAGGATATTCGGACAATTCTACAGTTGGCGGGATTCGCCAACGGCTCATCGGCTGTGCTTGAGGGTGATGGTTCGATAGTTTTCGATTCTCCGCGAGGCCCGGTGCGCGCGCGAACTGCTCACCAGGAGCGGTATATCCGATTGATGGAGCAGAAGTCAATTGTCTTTGCCGTAGGTCCGGCTGGAACGGGGAAAACCTATCTTGCCGTCGCCAAAGCAGTCGATTGGTATCACCGGCGTCTTGTTGAAAAGATCATCCTCGTTCGACCTGTGGTTGAGACCGGTGAAACGCTTGGATTTCTTCCGGGGGATATTCTCGAGAAGGTAGATCCCTACTTTCGTCCTTTATATGACGCTTTAGACGAGATGCTCACGCATGAACGTGTCAGACGATTCATTGACCGCGGCGTCATTGAAATTGCTCCGCTCGCCTATATGCGCGGTCGCACTTTGAACCAGGCTTTTGTGATTCTCGACGAAGCGCAGAATACAACTTCCGGTCAAATGAAGATGTTCCTTACACGACTGGGAGCTTCATCGCGAGCTGTGCTGACAGGCGACGTCACTCAGATCGACCTTCAAGAACCGACCAGATCGGGCTTGATCGAAGCGACCCATATCTTGCGCGATGTTGAGGGGATTGGATTTGTTTCGTTTGACAAAACTGACGTCGTTCGCCATCCTTTAGTAGCTGAGATATTGCTCGCTTACGATCAGGCTGGCGCTAAGGAATCCGTCAGTGAGTGACGCTTCGCCGAAAGAAGGGCTGCCATTTAAAGCGACTTGGCGACATTACAGCCTTGCGGTTGGTTTTGCGATTATCCTTACATTCCTCGCGCCTCGCGGCAAATCTCTTGAATTCTCACATATCACTCTTGGATCGGTTTCTCCCGCGCGCATCATTGCTCCGTTCGATTTCGAGATCCTCAAGTCACAGTCGGAGCTTCAGGAGGAACGTCAGCGAGCCTCCGATAGCATCTTGCCGGTGTTGGTTCGTGAACCAATGGCGGAAGACTCAACCCGAGCAAGACTTCGCGTATTTGGAGAAGCACTCGGCGAATTTTTCGCGTCTCTTCCAGCAGATTGGCTTGCTGCAACCGTAGATTCGAGCGAAGAATACGCTGGGGGCAAAGGGGAACCATTCGTCAAGGGCTCGAAGGCGATTGCCGAACGATTCGGAATTCGTATCAGCGGAGATCAGTGGAGGTTTCTGTTCAGGCTCTATCTCGCTCCTAAAGGACGCGGAGGGGCTATGCTGCGTGAGTTCTTTCGAAAAATCGCGCCGGAAGCTCTTAATCCGATCTTTGCACATGGTCTATTCGATCGGCCGCGAAGTGAGATCGCTCGTGAGACGAGCTTTATAACAGTCAAGGATGGGATAGAAGAAGAGGTCACGCCGATAGATTCGCTATCCGGACCGATCGGAATGCGAGAGCGCCTCAAAATAGTGCTGGCTCCACCGATGGGAGTCATTGGTCTGGGTCAATCGAATGAAGTTGACGTCGCAGCCGGATTGGTGGCTGCGCTTGCCCTGCCTAATCTGATTTATAATGCGGCAGAGACAAACAGGCGTCGGGACGCGGCGGTGGCGACGGTTCCGCTTGCAAAGGGTTTCGTCAAGCAGGATGAGTTAATTCTCGACAGTCACATTCGCGTCACACAGGAACATCTCGATAAACTGAATTCCCTCGCGGTAAAACGAGCCGAACAGACTGCTCAGACAGGAGGCTGGCAAGCATGGTTGCCGACAGTAGGGCAGTTGATACTCGCATGTGTACTATCGCTTTTTCTTTGGGTGAGTCTGGCTCTTACGAGACCTCTTGTCTGGCGTGAATTGAAGCTTTTGTTTTTATTTGGCGGCTTGCTACTGGCGGCGTTATTTTTTCTGCGCTGGCTGCCTGTCAGTCCGGAGATGGCGCGGCAACTTCTGCCTGCGGCAGCAGTGGCAATGCTTCTAACGATCATCTTTGATCGAGGAATAGCGGCGCTTGGATTAATCGTGTTCGCTTTGGCGTCGGGATTCATTCAGGGAAACGATTTTCAAACGACTGCGACCGCCTTGGGGATGGGGGGAACAGCGATTGTTTCGATTCGCTCCTTAAACAGCCGCAAGAGTGTTTTGCGAAGCGGGTTCTATATCGGAGCGATAGCCGCCGTAATAGCAGCCGCGTTTCATTTTGCCAACTATTCCTCTAACGAGACTTTCTGGGGCGAACTTTTAGCAGCAGTAGGCAATGGCGTCTTTTCGCCGATGTTAGTGATCGGGGTAATGCCGCTTGTCGAAGGCGTGTTTGGAATATCAACCGATTTAACTCTGCTCGAATTAGTCGATCTCAACCGGCCGCTTTTACGAGAACTTGCAATTAAGTCGCCGGGAACATATCATCATAGTCTTATGGTCGGAAGTCTGGCGGAAGCTGCCGCTCGTGAGATTGGAGCTAATCCGATTTTAACGCGCGCCGGAGCCTACTACCACGATATCGGTAAAATGGAAATCAAAGAGTATTTTATCGAGAATCAGGAAACAGGCAGCCACAACATCCACGACCGTCTGCCCCCGACAAAATCGGCTGATATTGTTATTGGTCATGTTCAGCGGGGTATGGATATTGCAATCAAGCATAAACTGCCGCCGCAAGTTGCGGCATTTATTACCGAGCATCACGGCCAGACTCGCCTCGCCTTTTTCCATGCGAAAGCTCAGCGCGAACTTGGCAGCATTGTGGATGAGAGTCGGTTTCGCTATCCGGGACCAAAACCGGGCTCCAAGGAGACCGGCATAATGATGCTTGCTGACGTTGTAGAGGCGGCGACTCGATCGCTTGATCATCCGACGCCGGCGGAATTGCGTGAGACTGTGGATCGCCTGGTTGCGACCCGGTTAGAAGAAGGGGATCTTGATAACTGCCCGTTAACGCTGAGTGAACTTCAACAGATCAAGGATTCGTTTATCCGCGTTCTGATTGGGATGCACCATCAGAGGATATCTTATCCGGGTAAGTTCACCGAGTCCGGTATTACGCCGGAGAAAGCGTTAGGGCCAACTGAGAGTGCTGTATGAGTAAAAGGCAGGCGAGTTATAGACCGGAAGAAGCTTCAGCGCCGGTCATCGAATTCACCGATGCAGATGAAGACCCTCACATAGCCGGGCTTATCAGCGAAGCGATAGTTTCGACTGCCCGTGGCGAGGGACGCAGTTTAGGCCGTGTGGTTGTCATTGTAACCGGCGACGAGCAGCTTAAGGAATTGAATTCGAGTTATCTCGACAACGACGAACCGACCGACGTGCTCGCGTTCGATCTATCCGATGGAGAAGATGCGCTGGTTGAAGGGGACATTTATATAAGTTTGCCTCGAGCTGCAGAACAGGCTGCCGAACGCGGCGAAACCCTCTTTTCTGAAGTTGTCCGGCTCGCTGTACATGGGTTTCTTCATCTCTGTGGATGGGATCACGACGATGACGAAGAACTCAAATCAATGATAGATCGGGGCGAACTCTATGTCCAAACAGCGGTTAAGGGGGGATAGTGGGCATTGATGTTTGGCTTCGGCTGGGCGTGATTCTACTGCTGTTGATCCTGTCCGCATTCTTCTCGAGTGTAGAGAGCGCCTTTTTCTCGCTTGGCAGAGGAGTGTTGGAACGGATGATGGCTTCATCGGATCCGCGTGAGCGAAGAGTTGCGCGACTGATGAGCGAACCAAGATTACTCCTTGCGTCCATTCTGACCGGCAATACTATCGTCAATACGACTGCAGCGGCGATTGCAGCTCTATTAACGGTTGACGTTGCAGCATTCTGGGGCTGGGATTCGAATCTTGCCGTAGCGATTGAAGTCGTTGTCGCGACAATTATCATCTTGTATTTTGCCGAGTTGATTCCGAAACTACAAGCGCTTCGAGACGCAGAATCCTGGGCGAAGAATAGTTCCTTTGCCGTTCTTCTTACCAAGTGGTTTTTCTACCCAATCGCGCGCCCACTGGCAGCAATGGCGGGAGGGCTTGGAAAAATGTTCGGCGTAGAACAACGCCAGACAATCGGGATGACGGAAGAGGAAGTTCGTGCGTTAGTGCAAGTTGGACATGAGCACGGCGCGTTGGAACCGGACGAGCAGAAGATGATCCATTCGATCTTTGAACTTGGCGACACAATTGCGCGCGAAGTGATGGTTCCACGAATCGATATTATTGCCGCCAAAAAAGGCGCATCGCTCGAGAATCTGATTGATCTGATTACTACGCGCGGCCATTCTCGAGTGCCGGTCTTCGACGGCACGATCGATAATGTTATCGGCGTCGTTCATGTTAAGGATCTTTTATCCGCTTCTCAAGATCCAGTCGGTTTCGACCTTTCAGACCACTTGCGTAAGCCCTATTTTGTGCCCGAGGAAAAGAAGATCGACGATCTTTTGCGCGAGTTTCAGTCAGAAAAAGTTCATATGGCGATTGTGACTGATGAGTACGGCGGCACTGCAGGACTTGTAACGCTCGAGGATGTTATCGAGGAGATCGTTGGCGAGATTCAAGACGAATACGATAAAGAGCAACCTCTTTTCACACGTCTGGACGAACGCACTCTGGTTGCCAATGGAAAACTCCCGATCTACGATCTGAATGAACTGTTGGGATATGAATTAGTCGAAGAGAACGATGCATTCGACACGCTGGCGGGCTTCGTGTACAACCAACTTGGCGCGGTGCCGAAGCGGGGAGATCAGTTCGATTTGAAAGGCTATCGCATCACTGTCGAGGAGTTGATCGGACGCCGTATCACTCGAGTAAGAGTGCTGAAAGAGGAGAACCTTTTCCAAGATGCTTGAGGGACTATGGCGTGGCATCCAGCGCCGAATGACACGGATAGCGATGAAGCGAGCGGCTAAACGATTTGTTCAGCCTGAGATGTCGCTGCTCGGCGTTTGGGAAGAAGTCCGTCGAATGCTAATCTGTTGGCCTGGAGATGGAATGGACGTTCTTGCGGCGCGAGTAGTCTTCAACCGGGTACGGGAGAGATTTCCAAACGCCGCGCTTGCCGTTTTAGCATTGCCGGGAATTGGAGCGTCGCCTCCGCCCGAAGTTGACGCAGAGATTATTACCGTCAGCAAGGAATCGCTGAGCTTATTTGGCGTCCCTTCGAAGCAATTACGGGCGAGGTTGGCTGAAGCAGGATTCGACGCAGTTGTGGATCTTTCCCCTCGATTCGAACCACTCGCGGCCTATCTATGTCTGGCTACAGAAGCCAAAGTACGGATTGGCTTTGCCGGACCGGACGGCGACCTCGCATATAACTATCAAGTATCCCCTCGCGATGATCGCTCAGGCATCGACCGTTATCGTGTGATGGCGAGATATATCGGATGATATATCCCGGACGGGCGACTTTGCCCCGTCATTTACTAAGAACTGTCGAACGTCCCGGGCGCTACCTCGGAGGCGAAGTAAATTCTGTGCGTAAAAGATCTGGCGCAAGCAGTATTTGCTTGTTATTCCCCGATCTTTACGACATTGGAATTTCCTATTACGGTTTTCAGATTTTATACCACCTACTCAACCGGGAGGAGGAGGTGGTTTGTGAGCGGACATATCTCCCGTGGTTCGATATGCAGCGGCTGATGAGCGAGGAACGGATTCCGCTCTTTTCGCTCGAAAGTCGCAGACCGGTTCGCGAGTTTGATGTTCTTGGAATCACGCTTCAGACGGAATTCCACTATCCGGGTGTCATCAAGGCGCTCGATCTGGCCGGAATTCCGCGTCGGGCGGCTGATCGGACAAGTTCGGATCCGCTCGTTATCTGCGGCGGTCCCTGCGCTTATCATCCCGAGCCGGTCGCGCCGTTCTTCGACGCGTTTCTGCTCGGTGATGGCGAAGATTCAGCCGTTGAACTGATGTCCTTTCTGCAGAGCATCCCGTTTCGTCGGATGAAGAGGCAGGAGGTCTGGGAACGACTCGCAGAATTATCCGGCGTCTATGTACCGGGACTCTATCGGCAGGAGGATGGCGGTCGGATAACTCCACTCGATAACGCGAAAAGAGTTATCCGCGGGAGAACGGTCTCCAGTTTAAGGAGCGACTTCTACCCGAATCGACCGCTCGTACCACTTGTCAAAGGAACGCACGACCGTTTAGTAGTCGAGATCATGCGCGGCTGTACTCAAGGCTGTCGCTTCTGTCAGGCGGGAATGGTTCACCGGCCAGTGCGGGAGCGAACGCCTGAGGAGATCGCCGCTCAAGTTGAGGAAGGGCTGGATACCACCGGTTTCGATGAAGTAGGACTATTGTCGTTATCCACTTCAGACTACCGTGGCATCGATCAATTGATCTCGATTCTGACTGAACGATTGGCAGGCCGACACGCTACTGTTGCTTTTCCTTCTCTGAGACCGTCAAGTTTCAGTGAGGATATCGCTCGAGCGCGCATCGGCGGTCGAAGAACTACAATAACATTTGCGCTCGAAGCCGGCAGCGCGAGGCTGCGGCGAGTTATCAATAAACGGCTCGACGAAGCGGAATTGATGACGGCAGTTGAGCGCGCTTATCGTTTTGGCTGGAAGACGGTCAAGCTCTATTTGATGACCGGATTGCCGACTGAAACGGAAGATGATCTGCAGGATACAGCGCGCTTTTTAACGACTCTTCAGCGCGAAGTACCTCGCGGACGAAAACTGAATGTTGCGGTTTCGCCATTTATTCCGAAACCGCACACGCCATTCGAGAGAGCGCAGTTTTTATTGCCCGAAGAGCAGGAAAAGCGCAGAGCAATACTCTCCCGGGCGCTCAATTCACCGCGCAGCGCGCTTGAATGGCAGGGAACAGATGAAGCTCTGATAGAGGCTGTATTGTCGCGCGGCGATCGTCGTCTGGCGACAGCGATTGAACGAGTTGCAGACAATGGATCTGGTCTCGAAAGCTGGGGTCGCTGTTTCTCGCTGAACCGCTGGCTGAACGCCTTCGATGAGGCTCTGCCGGATTGGAGCAGCAGTCTCGGGGAGTCCAGTTGGGACAAAGAGACTCCCTGGGATCACCTAAGCAAAGGCGTCAGTCGCTCCTTTCGAAGAAAAGAGTGGGAGTCGGCGCTGAAGGGCGAGATGATCCACGATTGCCGTGAAGGTGAATGTCCGCAGTGTGGCCTTGCCGCCCTGTGTGGGACAGCAGACGACTCGCATAGGTTAACAGTCCCGCCTGACGAGACTGATGAGTCGCGTAGGTTAACCGTTCCGGTTGACATTGAGACGGAACCGACAAGCGAGACGCAGATTCCACACGACCCGCTGCCTCGATTCCGGCTTGAATTTACGAAACTTGGTCGTGCGCGAATGTTGGGTCACCATGACTTGATGCGCACGGTCATTCTGGCAATGCGTCGCGCAGGCGCTCCACTCGCTTACAATCACGGATTCCAGCCGCGCGCGATAGTATCATTTGGTCCGGCGCTCCCACTCGGTCGAGGCGCGGCCAAGCTCTGGGTTGAATTTACTGCTTTCGAGACGTTTGATTCTGCAGCCCTGTTTGAGCGCCTGAAAATGGAGATGCCTATTGGTCTGAAGGCTTTAGCGATTCTGCCTTTGACGGAAGTTTCCCATAGGATGGACGGCTATCGTTTTCGGATGACCGGTAGGATACCTGAGGGCGCAGCCAATGAGGTGGCCGGGGTGATCGCCAATGGAGCGAAGAATGCTCAGTGGCGCTTGGAGGGGGCTGGTTACGCAATTCACCTCGATTGGGATCGTTCTGACGGAAGTCCGTTAGGCGATCGGAGAATCGAGGAAGGGTTGATGGGGCTCGGTGGAGAAGCGTCGAAACTTAGAATCGCCGTTTCAACCTGGCTCTGAAAGAGATCGGATTTCTTTGACAATTTGCTGAATCGCGTTCAGTACGACTGACTTACTTGAGTCTATTGATTTCATTGCAGTAGTATGATACTTCATCATTCCAACGCAAGTTGGAATCCAGTTGGGTTCTGCACTTGTGCTTGACTCTCCTAGATTCCATCTTCCGATGGAATGATGAGTGAGTAATTGCTAATTAAATCAAAGAACCCATACTTGTCTGTCGTCATTAAAGGGAATAATCAAGGATTGTGACAGACAATAATGTCTGTCGTACTGATGCTTTCCTCGTACACTACAGACAGCGATTCTAAACAAAGACTTTTTACCGTTGCTCACTTTGAGACGCGCCGGGGGGCGTGTTTGGGGAAAGGGGTGCAGCGGATCGACGGGAAGATTATCAAGGCTCGTTATCGAGCCTACACGGAGTTCTATGAAACAGGATATCATCATAAACTCCACCACGAGCGAAACTCGCATTGCGCTACTCGAAGAAGATCTACTGGTAGAACTTTTCGTGGAGCGACCTGAGAACGAACGGATGGTGGGAAGCCTTTATAAAGGCATTGTTCGTAAAGTAATGGTAGGGATGTCGGCGGCATTCGTCGATATCGGGTGGTCACAGGATGCTTTTCTACATTTTTCCGATCTCGGCGGCGGCAACGATCTGATCAAGCTCTCCAATGAGCCAGATACCGAACAGGCGGAAGACGACATGGACGGCTCACGCCGTCGCTGGGAAGGCAACGACCTGAAGGTCGGACAGGAAATCCTCGTACAGGTTATCAAGGAGTCAATCGGGAAGAAAGGACCTCGAGTTTCAACGCAAATTGCCCTTCCCGGGCGATTTATGGTGTTGATTCCCAACGAGAGCTTTATCGGCGTCTCGCGCAAGATTTCCAATTTCAAGGAGAAGAAGCGTCTCCGGCAGATCGGCGGAAGGCTTCGGCCCAAGGGATTTGGGTTGATTGTTCGCACATTAGCGGAAACTAAGAGCGAAGCAGATCTAAGCGCTGATTTCGAACGCGTTTTTAAGGCGTGGAAGAAGATCGAAAAAACCGTTCGTGAGACGAAGAATGCCGGGTTAATCTACCGAGATATGACCATGGCTTCTTCGATGATCCGCGACTTGTTCACGTCCGACGTTTACAGCCTCGTGGTTGACAGCCGCAAGATGTATCGCGAGTTGCAGGCTTATCTGGGCGACGTAGCTCCGAATTTGCTCGATAAATTGACACTCTATACTGACCGCCTGCCGATTTTCGATAAATACGGCATTGAGGCGGAAATCGAAAAGAGTTTGTCGCGAAAGATCTGGCTCGGTGGGGGTGGCTATATATTTTTTGATCCGACAGAAGCGCTGGTTGCGATTGACGTCAACAGCGGCAAGTTTGTTGGCAAGCGTGATCACGAAGACAATTCGCTGAAGGTCAATTTGAAGGCGGCGCGCGAGATTGCTCGTCAACTTAGACTCCGCGATGTCGGCGGTATCATCGTAATCGACTTCATCGACATGTCGGACGAGAAAAACCGCTGGAAAGTGTTCGATGAGATGCGTCGCGCGATGAGAATGGATCGTTCCAAGTGGGATCTGGCTCCGATCAGTCCGTTTGGTTTACTCGAGATGACGCGTCAACGGGTGCGCCCATCACTGATGTTCTCTCTGCGCGAAGCATGCCCGACCTGTGATGGCTCTGGTATGGTTCCGTCGCTCGAGACTGTAGTTACGGCGCTGGAACGGTGGATCAAGCGATTCACATCCCAAACCCATGAGCACCGCCTCCAGTTAACGGTCTGCCCGAAGGTTAAGGGATACTTAACTGGCGGACTTACCAGCCGGATCGCCAAGATCATGTGGCAGAATCGCGTCTTCGTCACGCTGAATGTGGACGACACATTCAAAATCGATGAATTCCTTGCTTATTCGTACAAGTCGAAGAAACAGGTTTCGGGGGATTTTCTCGTAGGAAGCTCGATCAAGGCAGCCGGAGAGGCAAAGGAGATATTGACATAGGCGTGTGTAACGCTTATATTACCCGTCTATCAAATTCCGCAGGGATCAGTCCGCTATGTACGCGTTAGCCAAGATCGGTGGGCGTCAGTATCGTCTCACCCCCAATGAAACCTTAAAGATCAACCGCATTCAGGGCGATGTCGGCTCGAGCGTGGTTGTCTCCGATGTGATGCTGGTTGAAGAGAACGGCGTCGTTGAAATCGGTCGTCCTCATCTTCCCTACGCCATTACTCTCGAGCTATTGACTCAGGGGCGTGGCAAGAAGAACACAACCTATCACTTCACCAAGCGCGGCGGTCATCGCGTCAAGCATGGCTGGCGGAACTACTTCTCGATCGTCCGGGTGAAATCCATAGAGAAGGGGGCCTAAAGATGGCTCATAAGAAGGGCGGCGGCTCGTCACGTAACGGCCGCGATTCCAATCCTCAGATGCTCGGCGTAAAGCGGTTCGGCGGTCAATTTGTCAACTGCGGTTCGATCATTGTACGTCAGCATGGAACGAAATTCCATCCCGGTCTCGGCGTTGGCATCGGCAAGGATAACACCCTCTTTGCGATGACTGATGGCCGCGTCAAGTTCGGAAACTTCCGCGGGCGTCGCGCCGTAAGCATTATCGAGGAAGAGGGATAACCTTCCCTGGATCGTTTCGATTATTTCCGACGATCTGCTCGAATCAAACTGCAAAGTACATATCTGAATAGGGGCTGCTTCAATAATAGAGGCAGCCCCTTGTTTTTGCAGCCTCTATCGGCTTATTTATTACATTGAATAATCGCCTCCTCGGGAACTTTCATATTGGAGCTTTCATGCGGATCGCATTCTTATCCCTATTCCTCGTCCTGCTCGTCGCCTCGTCCTCGTTCGCTCACTACGGCGCTAAGTACGAACCGCCTGATGGCAAGATCTATCATGGCTCCGGCTGGGATTACAACGGCAGCCAGCGGATCTACGAGGATATGTTTCCCGGCGACCACCGACCGCTGATTCTACAGGTCAATGTCTCTATTCCGGGAACCCGTGGGACTGATGTGGCAAGGACAGTTCAAGCGTTCACCAGAAATATAACACACCCCGACAGCCAGTATATTGAATACAGTATGCACTGGCAGGGGCGTGATGCGACCGTAATGCTCGACTCGATTTACGTTTTCACCGACCAGTGGGATCGCTACGTCGATACTCTTGAGGCGGCCTTCCGCCAAGTCAATCGCCCTTTTTTCTTCCGCATAGGGTTCGAGTTCAACGGCTCTTGGAATCCCTATCACCCGTGGATCTACCCACAAGCTTTCCGAAAACTGGTGCTCGAGTTGCGTCAACGAGGAATAAACAACTTTGCGACGGTCTGGTGTTATGAGCCTGACGCCGATGCCAGCTTCGCCGATTCTACGCGGGAAGGTTGGAAGTGGTATCCGGGCGACGATGTGGTTGATTGGTTTGGTTTGGATCTTTTTCAGGTCGAACACTTCGATCCCGCGTTGCCTGACTCACAGAGAGGTGGGTTATCGAGGAAAGGGAAGTCTGAGGCGTTTCTTCGTTTCGCGGAAGCTCGTGGCAAACCGGTCTATCTGAATGAGTTTTCGAGTATTCACACAGTTTCGACTCCTGATTCGCTCGATCCGAACGGAGACGACGGCCGCGCCGATTGGGAGGCGTTCTTCGCGCCATTTTTCCAATTCGTCGAAAACCACCCGAACATCAAAGGATGGAATTACATCGATGTAGATTGGAACGTGGTTGGTCACTATGGCGAACAAGGCTGGCGGGACGCACGCATTGAGATCAACCGGGTGTTGCGAGAAAACTGGGTGGAATGGATGATTGGGGAGAGGTTGATTAATGCAGGATGGGACATCGCACAGGAGTTGAAAATTGAAGAACATAGCGGATCGCAGATTGCGGATTTCAGCATTCGGAGTACGTATCCGAATCCGTTCAACTCGACTGTGACGCTCACATACTCGGTGGCTCCCCGATTTGTCGAATCCGTTGAACTTGGAGTCTATGATTTGAGTGGAAGGTTAGTCGAACGCCTCTTCACCGGACGGCGAACTGCTGGAGAGCATTCCGTAATTTGGAATGCCGACAGCGTTCCGGCTGGGCTCTACATCGCGCGCTTGGAAGGGGGAGAAAAGATGGAGGCGAGGAAGTTGGTTCTTGTTCGTTAACTGGCAACGGACAATTACAGCGAATTGAATCGAATGATAAGAAAAGCTCCACTTGACCTGAGCCAAGCAGGGATACTCTACTCTCGCGATCTTGTGCAGGAAGGAATCTCTCGCCCGTTAAATTGGTTACGAAGTGTGTTGCACTCGTCTCCCCGGGAGGGATACGTTGCACCTTGCAACTCCCGAGACCTTGTTCGAGAAGGATTTTCAACGTCTGTGTAATTGTATATGCGAGAGATATGCCAATTCTTGCACTTCCCACAGAGGCAAAATAATGAATATCAGGAGCACCGATTATGGCGTCACACACACATATATACGTAAAGAGGGGTTTTTGCATCACGTTTCGTCACTCTGCGTGTATTTCAATGCAGGAAAACAAATTAACCGAGTTACGTACTCATCGTCAAAAATCGGAAAACGTCACTCATTTAACAGACGACCCAGAGGCCTAAACTTGACGCGTATTTATTATCTCTTTGATATATTGTTGCAAATTCGGTGTGTATTGGGCTTCGTCGATTATGACAGGCGGCGAGAATGTTGAAAGAAATTCCCGTGGGTCTGCTTCAACGTTGGCCTGCAGACTAGGAGTGTCCAGAGATACATTTCGAAAACTGTCGCCGAAGATATGTCTCAATAGCGTGGTTTTCCCAGATTGGCGAAGGCCAATTAAAGAAATGGAAGGGAGTGTTTCAACGCTCGATCTGACGCTTCCTCAAGGTCGCGTGGGATGTAGGTGCGATTCATGCCGACTCCAAATTCATTGCAATCTCGTAATGCGATTTCAAATATGCAAGCAATTATCGGCTTGGTTGCCATCGCCTCGAATAAGACTGGCATATCCGGAGCGAGCCCCTCGTATCAATCTTCAGACTCTGGCGCAGTGGGTTTTAGATTTTATTAAGAAGGCTGCCCGGCGGCGGAAGGAACTGGATGGCAAGACGGAGATCCGAAGATTGCCGGGTGGTTTTGACGACGCTGAGGATGCAGAGACCGAGGATGGCGATGAATGATTTCGCCGATGTTATTACTTGCTGGCAGGCAAATGAATTGGCATTAGTACGATACCGCCATTCTCAACATGAACGTCAATCTCCGTTTCGAGTGTCCAGCCAACGGCTTTTAAGGTTTCATCCGGAATGATGATAGCCCATTCATCGCCGAACGGGACAATGTGAGTTGTGATGGATTGCTTCAACTTAGTAATGCCATTGCGTATGGTAATATTACACGATAAACACGACAGATTTTTGCGAATTCGAGGAGTTCACCAGGGTTGTCCTTTAAGTCATAAAAATACATACGGAGCGCCTCAAGCGCCACATCCAAACCGATCTTATTGCGGTATTTGAAACAGTCAGCGACTGTTTTCGCAGCTGAATAAATCTGAACTGGGCGGCCATCCAGAATATGAGTTTCAACGCCAGCCGTAAGAGCTTTTCCGGAAGACCAGAAGACACGTGTCGGTGGATAGTCAATTTTCGGTTTCTTTGAACCAGAAGCGAGCGTGAACTGGACTTCGTGAGGAATCTGGTCTGTGATATTATGAAAACTTAGGGCGGAGATCAAGCAGATTGTGGCGTTCGGGACCTTGCTTATTACTTGGTAATAATCAGGATATGCAAGTGTATCGATATAGTCCAAACCATCGGATTCTGTCGCGCTCCATTCATCCATGACAGCGTTTATTATCCGAGAATGTTTCTTGGCCTTTTTGCGCAGACGTTCATCTCGTACAATTCGCTTCTCGTTGAGGACATAACTCGTCAGGGCGGTTAAAGCGATCTCCTGTACGCTGCATCCGGTTGCTTGAGCAATCGATTTGAGGCTATCGCTTAGCTGTCGTGGAATTTGAACCACGAGTTGAGTCTGATTTGGCCCTTTCGGATCTAACAAGATTGCTCCTTGTTAGTGATCTGTGCCACTTAGGCGGACTCCGACGTGTATAAACGCCACACGTGCCGCGAACGACGGAGCAGTCGAGGTGTTTATCTGCCAGAATTTCCGTCGCGGTACATGGCTTAGGTTGTTCGATCACTTAGAGATCTGCGAATGGATACGCTTGGACACCATGGCCGAGTCCAGCCTTCTGATCGCCCGGATAAACGACGTAGCCCTCTGTAACCTGTTCAGGATAATCCTTGATGAATGCCCGGATGGAATCCCCCATTGATGGCCAAGGGGTCGAGTTGCGTTTGATCTCCACAGGAATAAGTCGCTGGCCTTGTTCTATGACAAGATCAACCTCATTTCCTGTCGAAGTGCGCCAGAAGTACATTCGTGGGATTTCGCCCCGGTTTGTGAATCGCTTGTAGATTTCCATTACTACAGCAGTCTCAAAGATCGGACCTGCCATAGGACCGGCTGCTACGAGTTCCGGCGTTTTATATCCGGTTAGGTAGCTCAGCATTCCGGAATCCGTAAAGTAGACTTTCGGCATCTTGACCAATCGCTTCCCCACGTTTTTGAAATAGGGTCGAAGGATGATAACCGTAAAGGAAGCCTCCAATACCGAGAGCCAACTCTTCAGTGTATTAGCTGCGATTCCAAGATCGCTGGAGATGTCGTTGAGGTTCAGGAGCTGCGCGCTACGGGCTGCAAGCACTTCCATGAATGCTTGAAACTGATTGAGATCGCCGATCTGTCGAAGCGAGCGAACATCCCGCTCAAGATAGAGCAGGTTGCGTGTGCCTTGCCATTGATCCCATCCAGTATCAGGCATCAGAGCGGGTTCAGGATAGAAGCCCTTCCATATCTCCTGCCAAATCGGAATGGCAGCGGAAATGGCCGTAGCGGCAGGGGACTCATTTCGCTCCCAAGGCAAATCGGTACTCTCCCGCCTACTCAACTCCTGGTGTGTCAACGGGAAAAGGCGAAGCACTGCTGTCCTGCCAGTTAATGACTCGGTGATTTGAGCCAGAAGATTGAAGTTCTGCGAACCGCTAAGAATAAACAGCCCCTTCTCGCTCCGACGATTGTCAATGATCTCTTTGACATAAGGAAACAGGATTGGCGCGTATTGCGCTTCATCGATTATAACTGGGGGTGGAAATCGTCTGAAGAATTCATGAGGGTCAGATTCCGCTTGAGCCCTGACGTTAGGAATGTCAACAGAAACATAGCGGTGGGTTGCGCCGAACACTCGTTTAAGCAACGTGGTCTTCCCGGATTGTCGGGGGCCGGTTAAGGTGATTGAAGGGAATTGACTCGCCGCTCTCGTCAGCACTGCCTCAAGGCTGCGGGGGATATAGACATCGTTCATTTGGGCCTCTTGTTTTCTACAATATCGCATTTGTTTAGCGATATTGCAAGTAGTCGTTCTGATTCAGAGCACCAAATCTGTCTCAGCTTAGACGGAACTTACGGAAACGCAGATAAAACGTTGCATAGGTCGGTGGGCGGGCGGATCGGGCTCTTTACGGAATCGCGACTTCGGCAGCAAAAACGTCGCAGAACCATTGGCGAACTACTGAATTGCCCCCGCAGTCGTCGAGTCCAGAAGGCTACCTAACCCTACATCGTATATCGGTGTATCGAGAACTCACGATTTTATCTCCTATAGAATTTGGGTTATCATGACCGAAGCGAGATCACACCTCCGAACAGTCGATTCTTGCCGCTACTAGCGCTGCCCACATTTCACGTTGGCGGTTCCATGCAGGAATGAATGCAATTGCACGAAGGTCCTTTTCAAGGATTCGGTCACCACCCTTAAGTCTGTTCGGGAGAAAAAGGATTGCCTCTTGGATGTCTGGTGCTAGCAGAAGCAAGTTCATTATCTGGGCCATCCGTGTTCGACTTACTCCTCCAAGACGCGCGAGATCTGCGTAATCGCGAGCAGCATTTTCCTTCACCAGCCTCTCTAAGCGAATTGCCAGCGCCATCAGATGGGACACTCGTGGTACATTGACCAGATCGATTGCCGACGGCGGAAGAGAATCCACATCAATCAGGTACAGATGGCTGTCACTCCCTCGCACGAAGTGGATATTATAGTTAACTGTTAATTCCATTGATCTCATCTCGTTTTGAGGTTAGGTTTGTTTTCTCAACTTTCGCGGGGAGAATCGGTTGACGCCGACTCTTGTACGGTTGTATTTGGCCCGATTGGTCGGAAGGTGATGCTCAGCGTGCCTGTTCCGCCGTCGTAACCGATCCGTTCGATCAATAACGCAAGCAGTCGAGTTTGCTCTAGAGACGATAGAGTATCCCATATCGGATCGAATTGCTGCATTGCCAAGGCAAGTTCTTCCGGATTAACCAGTTCACCACTCTTCTTCGTTATCTGCGCACGTAGCGTGTCTGCTCGATGTCGGGCGGCGCGCATTTGATCTTCCAAATCCGCAAGACCTTCGGATACGATTTCTTGTTCTCTAAAGCTTCTGTTTGTACTCGCGACAAGCTTTGTGACCTCGTCCGCAAGACGCTTCAATTCCAGCTGAACCGACTGGTGTGCGTCTTCTAACCTTTCAATATTCTGTTGAGCCTGACGGCGCGCTGCATTGAGCGTTTCGGCGATCAAATCGCTGTTCTGTCCAAAGCTTCGAATATGATCAACCACAAACCGCTCAATATCAACCGCAGGCAAGAATTTCGTGACACAAGATTTCCACCCTGCTTTTTGGGCTTGTGAACAAACATAGCGCCGATTCTTTAGTGTTTTGTTGCTCACAGAGCAAACATGTACCATTGCCGCCTTGCAGGGAATGCAATAGAGTAATCCCTTCAACAAAGCGCCATATTTATTCCTTAGCAACTGACCATGATTACGGCCATTTCGCTTCAGTATTTCCTGTGTGCTCTGCCAAACGGTCTCGTCCAGAATGCCTTGATGCTCACCCTCGATGATTTCTCCTCTAAAATCGATCTTGCCGAGATAAAGGACGTTCGTCAACAGCCTGTATAGGCTGTTCGCTTCGAATGGTCTGCCGCCGCATTTCAAACCTTTCTTGGTTGTCCGACGCTTGTTTGTCCACCCACGGGATCTTAATTCCCGCACTGTGGTGAGCAAAGACTGTCGCTTGAGATACAGTTCATAGATTGTTCGAACTTTGAATGCCTTTTCTTCATTGATGATTAATCGTCTTGAATCCCCGTCAATATCATAACCAAGTACCGGTATGCCGCCGATCCATTTCCCTTTCTTACGGGCGGCCGTCATTTTGTCTCGCGTGCGCTCAGAGATGATCTCCCGCTCAAACTGTGCGAATGATAGCAATATGTTGAGGATTAAGCGCCCCATAGAATGGGTAGTATTGAACTGCTGTGTCACCGATACGAAGGAGACCTGATGCTTCTCGAGCTTTTCTATGATTCGGGAGAAATCCATTAAGGAGCGGGAAAGACGATCTACCTTGTAGACCACAATACAGTCTAGCTGCCCCTCATCGACGGCGGCCAATAAGCGTTTGAGTGCTGGGCGTTGAGTGTTACCGCCCGTGAAGCCGCCATCGTCGAAACGATCAGGCAGGCAGACCCACCCCTCATTTTTCTGACTCGCGATGTAAGCCTCTGCCGACTCTCGCTGCGCATCGAGTGAATTGAAGTCTCGATCGAGGCCCTCATCAGTCGATTTACGAGTGTAGATTGCACAACGGATGACTTTATTTGAATCTTGCGCTGATTGTTGTGATGGTTGTTGATTCCGATTCACGCGGCTTCCTTGTCCTTTAAGAGACCGAAAAAGTGGAATCCATTCCAACGGGCGCCGGTTACCAGCCTCGCGATCGCTGTAAGTGACCGATAGATTTCTCCGTTATACTCGTAACCCTTCTCCAGCACCATCACCCGGATGACTGATCCCTTGTAATTTCGACTGAGAATAGCCCCCGGCATCGGAACTCGACGGTCATTGTTTGACGGGAAATAGTATGATGCTGTCCGCGATTGAGATGATTCATCGATGGCCTTGAACGATCGCGATGGGGCGCGAACACGAAGGTCAGATTCGTCTACAATCTCTTCTGCACGACGACGTGCTCGCTCGGAAAGGTCTCCTTCCGCTGCCGACTGTACGCGCCAAGCGATTCGTTTCCAGAGAAAATCCTTATTGCCAGAGCGAGACGCCTCGCCGAAGACCTCGAGATATCTCGCCCGGAGCTCTCGCACCGTCATGCTCTTTAATCTGTCAACCTCGCGCATGACATCCAGATTCATGATTAACCTCCAAATTGTTATTCTGTCTTGTCGACTCGTGTCGAACAGTGCGTTGTTCGGTTAATTCCGTTCACACCGAGAGTTCGGGATCGGCGGGGTGCTCTGTATCTCGACGTTAACTGGAGCATCGTTCGTCTCGCGTAAAGTCCTCGTTTCAAGGTGTAGGAATCCCGTCGCCAGAAGTCCGGCGACTTCTTGAAGAAGCTCGGCTGGAGCCATATCGCATGGATCATCGAATTGAGCCATCTTATCGTTCCCGTATGTTTTGGGTTTGAGGAAGTCGTCCGGCGCTTCGCCTTGCGGCGCGCTTTAACCTGTCAAGCTCGCGCATGACATACATCTTCATGATTAACCTCCAAATTGTTTATTCTGCCATGTTAACTCGTGTCGAACAGTGCGTTGTTCGGTTGTACGAATCAAGCCGAAAGGGAGCAATTCGCTTAACTCCAGTCACTTAGGAGAGTTCGGGATCGGCGAACTCTCTGTATATCGGCGTTGACAGGCACATTGTTAACGTCACGCACATTCCCCTTTCCAAACGTAAGAATCCCGCCGTTAAGAGTCCGGCATGGTGAGAATCTCGCGGTATTTGCCGTTGACTGCCCTTCACCCGATACTTACCGGAAGAAGGTTCAATGTGTCGGCAGAATTGTTTTACTATTTTGCGGCTATTGAAAAAAAAGGGAATGATACAGAAAGACGGGAAGTTTGGTCGGAAGACCAGGGGAAGGCTAACCCAAAGAGGACGCACCACGCTTGGCGCGCCACGAGTAGAGACGGCGCCGAACCGAAATCCAGCGCCGTCTAATTATCGAGAGATAAGAAGCCAATACAACCAATCAACCAAGATCGATTCAACCAGATAACCCTTTCTCTTGCTCCAACTTATCTAAGACTTCCATGAGTTTCCTCTTTTGACGATGAATCTGTCGAAGATCCCGAAGGTAATTGTGCCACCGATCTTGGTTCCCTTGACGAACGAGTACTGTCCCTGCTTTGCGAAGATAATTTGCTGCTTCTATGTATGCGCTCGGTTTGACTTGCGCGATAAAACCTTCAGCGATACGTTTCCAGATAATTACCGCTCGATCGGGCGCATAATCTTTTATTGCTTCAGCTATGTCATGTCCGTTGGTTACGCCCCATCCCAACCGTGATTTGGGAAGTTGATCATACCAACGAATTACTTGATCGGGCTTCTTTTCCCAAATAGCTACGTCAATAAGCTCGCGCAGCATCGGAAACTCCGACTTCTTGTCACCAGCTGGCTTTTCCAACCCGGTTTCGGAAAGCGGCCAGTCTTTTTGGAGCCAGGGCAGTGCACCTTTCTCAAGATAACCCATGAGGAACTCGCGGATTATCGGCCACTTCTTTAATTTACCACAGGTCTTTTGGATGTCCTCTAAATTCCTGATATATGGGTAGCGTACAAATTCATCAACCTGCATCGCGGCTACCGCTGCCCAATTCTTCTGGAGTGTTCTTATTTCCAGCAATTTACGCCGAAGACTATGGTCGGGGCCGGAAAACTTACCCTTGTAAATCTGAATTCCCTCTTTAATCCAATGCTCGGCCTCCACGTAACGCTGTGCGCCGATCAATCGGTCAATGAGACGCTCATAACTGAATGTCTTTCTCGCCTCGACTTCACACAAAGGGATAATCTCGTCTTCACGACCAGACCGCTCCAAACCGTGAATGATCCAATTACTCAAATGTTCACGGTCCCAGTTCCGCGTGAAATTATCAGGGTTTGGGGAGGTCTTCATCCCGCGTAGTCGCACCAACAAACGGTTAACCAGTGAACTCCAGACTGATGCGGGGTGTGCGGCATGAAGATACTCAGCTAAAGCCTCACATAGATTATAACAATCCTTGAGGACGGCATCCACCGCCCACTCCAACCTGCCAAGCTCGTTTAGCGACGATTGTTCCAAAGCCGTAGCAATCACTCTCATACAATCGGCAACCTCGACTACTGTTTCGCCTTCATCGTCGCTCTCCTCCGCCAAGAGAAGTCCAACATCCAGAAGATCACTCCCAAGCGCCAAGACATCGTCAGCATACCCGGCTTGAAGTAGATCCTCGAGTTTGCGGCGTGTTTTAGAAAAGTCAGGTGTACCCCCTTCGTACTCCCAATCGTTCTGCCAGTCGGCTTGATCACCCAGTTCACGAATCTCACGACGAAGCCGCTTCACCAATTCTTTAGGGCTACCGCTCTTCAGTTGTCGCCGGTCGGCAATCTCGCGAGCAACATTTGGCTGTTTCTGAGACAGATCCTTGATAATTTCAATAAGTTGAGTTTTACTCTTGCCTGTCAAATAAGCGTCAATCTCTACTTCAAGATCCTCCGTCTCCTCACAGTCATCGTCAGGAAGATCAAATGCGAAGCGTTTCGACAGCCGTTTGAGCCGGTCATCGTCGGGTTCGGTTGGAGGAATGACAGCATTGCGCTTAGCTAACAGTTGATACTCTAGTACGACAGCAACGCCGTGCTTGCAGGACAACTCATAAGGACATGTACAATAGGAATCCATCTGGTCGTCTTCGTCAACCTCAACTCTGACGGCATAGCGTCTCGATCCCTTCACCCAAGCTAATAGGCTTCCATCGTTTGACAGAGTCAAATCGGAAACGGCTCCCCCGGCCTGAAGCGCGACGCCTCGCGAAACAATTTTATCTCCGGCCCAATCTTCCAAATCATTTAATGTCAGTTTCGCAAAACGATCTAACGGCGTTTTCTTCTTAGCCATAGACGAGACTTTCCTCATTTGGCGGCAGTGTTACTGTGATAACAGCACGTGACTTGAACGGTTAACAGACTTGTAGCCAAGTCGCGTTGAGCCAGATCCAGAAGATCAGCGATCTCACGGGCACTCGTCTTGTGGCGTTTCAGCCAACCGCTCTTAACCCAGTCGTCTAAATTCACCCTCATCTCCGATTAGGAAGATCTTTTGCTCCGGCAACTGCGCCTGTAGAAAGTGGTTTTGATCCGCGAGTTTTTGCTGGTACTCTGCCTCCGAGAAGACAGACGATTGATTTCTCGCTTGAACAATTTGTGGACGGAAGCGAGTGCTTTTACAACCTCAAAGGCTTTGACTTCACCGATGACCATTACGTCGATGTCGCTTTCCGCTCGCTCTTCCCCGCGAGCGATAGAACCATAGATGTAGGCGATCTTCACCTTGCTGCTTAAGGGTACGAGAGCTTCCCGGAATCGGTCAGCGAGCCCTATCGTCTTAATGGCGATACCATGCAACTCGTCGAAGATCGTGCAATCCCTATCAGCCCGGAAGAAGAGCTGATTCCCGCGTTTCTCGCTTGAAAGAATTCCTGCTTGAACAAGCGAAGTCAGGTCGCGATTGACGGCTCCGATGCTCATACCCGCTCGACGGGCTACTTCCCTAAGGTGATATTCGGTTCCTGGATTACCGAAGAACAAACCGAGGATTGCCTGCTTCGACTTGCCGAAGAGTGCATCCAAGGTGCTCTTGTTTGATGATGTTGTCCTCATAATGAGTTCAAATGTACTATAATTGAGATCTCTTCTCAAGTGTAGGGTCAGGGTTAATGCACTGCTCGATGATTGCTTGTCAGCGCTACTGGTTACATGCGCCTATTGCCGTCCGACAGGTTGGCTAAGTTCCCTTTCGTTTGTCTTCGATCTGATACCTGGAAACAGTGTCATCACTAACTTAAAAGTGAGCCAGAGCGATAAAGTAAAATTGAGCCACCCTGATCAGACGAGACTACACCCTTGGCGATGGTTATCTTATTTACAAACAGACTAAGGATTCATAACCTCAGTGCCAAACAGTCACTCGGCCACAGTGGGTAGGTCGAGTAAGAATTTCCACGCCTGGACAACATTGATCGTCAGACCCTTCTCGGTGATTTGGTCTTCTTCATTCCGTGTGACGATGGTTCCGGTATTTATGCCTAATTCAACCATCGCTTCTTTCAAGGCAGTTGTTTCTCGCTTGAGAGTTGACGGCGCGGCGAGTGATTCACAGACCTGTATCAAGATTGGCTCCTTGCCACGCCGTGATACGATGAAGTCAACCTCACGACTGTTCTGAGTCCTGTAGTAATAGATCTCGGTGTGCAATCGTCTCAGCGCAACGAAAATCAGGTTTTCGAGAAGGTGTCCGGTGTTAACCAGAATGCTGGACGACACCGACGTGACCAAGGCATGGTCAACACAGTAGATCTTCTTCGGGTTAACGTTGCTGCGGGCGAGTGAGGCATCGAACTTCCGCAATGTAAACAGGAAGTAGGCATCCTCGAACCATTCCAAGTAGTCTGAGACAGCCGGTTTCGGGGCATTATACCCGAGGGACTTAAGGTATCCCGTTAGGCTGTTGACCGAATAAAGCGACGTGACATTGTCCATTAACCAGCGTGCCATATCTGTGACTGCCTTCGGATGGGATACATCATGCCGTTCAATCAGGTCTCGAAAGAGGATAGCGTGAAAGTACTCTTGATGGATTTTGATTCTGAGGTTGCGGTTAAGAGAAATAACCTCGGGGAATCCGCCCAACTCCCAGTAATCCGAAAAGGCTTGTTGGATGAGCAGTCGCTGCTTGGTAGAAAGGGAGTCTTTAGCTAGGATTCCCTTATAGTCAAGAAACTCGCTGAAGGAGAAAGGGAACATCTCCCAAGATAGCGCTCGGCCACGCATTTGGGTCGCGATTTCCTTCGAGAGCATTTTGGCCGAGGAGCCGGCTATGTAAACCTCACACTTTTCGGTACGCATCAGCCGGTCGATGAAGGACTCCCAGCCGTCCACAGATTGAATCTCGTCGAAGAAGCAATAGATGGTCTCCATTCCCTTTTTCGCAGGATAGATCGAGAAATATGCCTCGATGATTAGACCAAGGTTCTCCTGATTCAGGCTGTGGAGACGATCGTCGAAGAAGTTCAAGAAGAGAATGTTCTCGCGTGGAACGCCGGTCTTCAGGAGGCGATCGATTATCTGAAACATGTACGTCGATTTTCCGCTCCTACGGACGCCGATGCAAACGGTGGCTTTGTTAGGTACGGTTTCGATGCGGAGATGTCGGGGAACGCCCGTCTCTTGGTCAGATTCCTGAAAATCAAGAATGATGTTCTTTATCGTTTCGATCATCGGACAACCTCTGATTGACGCACAGGCCACAATCGATCTAACTGGAAAGAAATATATCCACTTATTAGCATAAGTGTCAAGATTATTTTCCGATTTCTGTTTTCTGTTGATGCGGGAGAGTTTTCTTTGAGTATTTGGCACATTCCAAACTCAATACTTCCACGAAAACGCTGTCACAGACAATTTCAGTATTCTGCGGGGAATAAAGCTGGTGTGCAATCTCGAATGTTTCGTCAAAGAGGTAGGTCAAAATCTGAATTGTAATCTCTGAAGTCGTTCAGTCTCCCCGAGAGGTTCCCGCTCTCTCCCAGATATTGCTAATGTCGCGACGGTTTCCGGCCTGGTTTAAATGGTTTCAGTTTATTTTCATAGTCTTGCAACTTTGTGGCTAAGAAATTATCAACTGTAAACCGGCAATTGCAGAGTATTGCTTCTAACAACGTCGCTCCCCGGGAGGGATACGTTGCACCTGGGTACTCCCGAGACCTTGTTCGAGAAGGATTTTCAACGTCTGTGTAATTGAATATACGAGAGATATGTCAATTCTTGCACTTCCCACAGAGGCAAAATAATGAATATCAGGAGCACCGATTATGGCGTCACACACATATATACGTAAAGAGGGGTTTTTGCATCACGTTTTGTCACTCTGCGTGTATTTCAATGCAGGAAAACAAATTAACCGAGTGACGTACTCATCGTCCAAAATCGGATAACATCACTCATTTAACAGACTACCCAGAGGCCTAAATTCGACGCGTACAAACGCCATTCGGGCGACGTTCGAAGACGTGTCTTTGTAGCGTAGTTTTCCCAGATTGGCGCGGGCCAGTCAAAGTAACGGAAGGGAATGTTTTACACTCGATCTGAGCGCAACCTCAAGGTCGCGTGGGATGTAGGTGCGATTCATGCCGACTCCAAATTCATTGCAATCTCGTAATGCGATTTCAAATATGCAAGCAATTATCGGCTTGGTTGCCATCGCCTCGAATAAGACTGGCACATCTGGAGCGAGCCCCTCGTATCAATCTTCAGACTCTGGCGCAGTGGGTTTTAGATTTTATTGAGAAGGCTGCCCGGCGGCGGAAGGAACTGGATGGCAAGACGGAGATCCGAAGATTGCCGGGTGGTTTTGACGACGCTGAGGATGCATGTAAACGCCGGTCGAAAAGTGTAGCGGGTGGCGGGGATGGCGTGGCGGTTGAAAAGTGTGGCGCCTCATAAACCATTCTGGTATGAACCGAGTGTAAGAACTTTGAAGAGCTCAGCATTCGGATTCATATCGGAGGAAACGAGGTGTACGGAGATATGCTACAATGGACAGAGATACGACAGCGTTTTTTCTGCGACGGAGTAAGCAAACGTCAGATCATCCGCGAGACCGGGATGCACTGGGAGACGCTTCGGAAGATCCTTTCCCTCGGAGCTCCACCGGGTTACAGCAGTTCAAAGCCGCGCCCGAAGACCAAGCTTGGTCCTTTCATCGACCGGATCAAGCAGATACTGGAAGTCGACAAGAAGGCTCCCATCAAGCAGCGGCATACGATAAAACGGATTTACGAACGCCTGATCGAAGAAGGCTTCACCGGTAAGTACACCATCGTCAAGGATGCGGTTCATGAACTGCGACTGACGACGCGGGAAGTGTTTGTTCCGCTGACGCACAGACCCGGCGAGGCGCAGGTGGACTTCTTTGAAGCGCAGGTTGTGATGAACGGGGTTCAGCGGAAAGTGCACGGCTTTGTGATGGCGCTGCCGTACTCGGACGCGTTCTTCGTCGCTTGTTTTGAGCGGGAGTGCACCGAGAGCTTTCAGGAAGGCCATGTTCGCGCCTTCACCTACTTTGGTGGCGTTCCGCGCCGGATCAGCTACGACAATAGCAAGATCGCGGTCAAGACGATCATTGGCGTTCACGAACGGAAGTTGACGGATGGTTTTCTACAGTTGGAGAGTCATTACAGTTTTCGCCATCATTTCTGCACGGTTCGTCGTCCGAACGAGAAGGGGGTTGTAGAAGGGACGGCGAAGTATGCTCGCAGCAACTTTATGGTTCCTTTGCCGGAAGTGCGGGACATTGAAGAACTGAACCGTCGTCTACAGGCAGATTGTGAACGTGATATGTCTCGCCGAGTTCGCGGTCAAGGATCTGTCAAGTCAGACCTGTTGAAAGAGGATCAGTCGCATTTTCTTGATCTTCCCGTTGTCCCCTTCGACGCGTGCAAGAAGCATTCGACACGGGTCAGTTCTTTATCGCTGGTCAGGTTTGACCAGAACGATTACTCAGTACCTGTTCGTTACGGTCATCACCGGGTTACTGTGAAGGGATATGTTGACCGGGTGTTGATTTTCCGGGATGACGCTTTGATAGCGATGCACCGGCGAGTATGGGGTAAAGAAGAGACGATCTTTGAACCGCGTCATTACCTGGCTTTGCTTGAGCGGAAGCCGGGATCGCTGGATTACGGCCGTCCTTTTATTGAGCTTTATCTGCCTGACTGTTTCGTCATCCTTCGTCGGCGTATGGAAGCGGAACTGGGCGGCAAGGGGACGAAAGAGTACATCACTGTTCTGCTGATGCTGGATAAGCATTCGCTTGCCCGGTTGACGCAGGCGGTTGAGCGTGCATTACGGGTGAACGCGGTTGAGAGCGATGTGATTGCGCTTTATCTCTATCCTGACGAGCGTCCCGAGTCGTTGACGTTTCGTCTGGACGGGCGTGATCATCTTCGTGGCGTTACGGTACCAAAGCCTGACTTGGGCGCTTATGCGTCGGTGATGCCGTGCGGAGGGGTCTGATGACTGAGACCAAATCTACGGTATTGCTTGATCATCACCTGAAGGCGTTGAAGTTGCCGACGATACTTCGGGAGTATGCTTCCATCGCGGCGTCCTGTGGGAAGGAAGGCGCTGATTACGCAACGTATCTGTTGCGCCTTTGCGAGCGGGAGTTGCTGGATCGTGAGCGTCGATCAGCGGAGCGTCGCATCCGTTCCGCACACTTCCCGGTGTTGAAGACGCTCGATACGTTTGACTTCAAGGCACAAGGTTCGTTGAACGAGTCACTGGTGCGTGAGTTGTTGGTCGGCGAGTACATCTCGCGTCGCGAGAATGTCTTGCTGGTGGGCAACTCAGGGACAGGCAAGACGCATCTGGCGATCGCGTTGGCGATGTCGGCTTGCGCGCAGGGTCGGAACGTCCGCTTCAGTTCAGTGACGCAGTTGGTGACGACTCTGCTGGAGAAGCGTGAGGCTCGATCGTTGGAGAAGTTTCATCAGCAGTTGGAGCGTTATCATCTGCTGGTTCTGGACGAGCTGGGTTATGTTCCATTTACGAAGGCGGGCGCGGAGCTTCTGTTCGACGTTATCAGCCGGGCTTATGAGCGGACGAGCCTGATCGTGACGACGAATCTGCCATTTGCGGAGTGGGTTGAGGTGTTTGGGAGTGAGCGTTTGACGGGGGCTTTGCTGGACCGGCTAACGCACCGTGTTCATATTTTGGAGGCTAACGGCGAGAGTTATCGGCTGAAAGAGGCTCGACGCCTTAGCAAGGCGCCGGCGGTGACGGGAGGGGAACAGAACTATTTGGACGACCGGTCAAGGGCGTGATATATTAGTGGGGGCGCTACACTTTTTAACCGCCACCCCATCCCCGCTACCCGCTACACTTTTCAACCGGCGTTTACACCCAGCTCACGAATCTCACGACGAAGCCGCTTCACCAATTCTTTAGGGCCGCCGCTCTTCAGTTGTCGCCGATCGGCAATCTCGCGAGCAACATTTGGCTGTTTCTGAGACAGATCCTTGATAATTTCAATAAGTTGAGTTTTACTCTTGCCTGTCAAATAAGCGTCAATCTCTACTTCAAGATCCTCCGTCTCCTCACAGTCATCGTCTGGAAGGTCAAATGCGAAGCGTTTCGACAGCCGTTTGAGCCGGTCATCGTCGGGTTCGGTTGGAGGTATGACAGCACTGCGCTTAGCTAACAGTTGATACTCGAGTACGACAGCAACGCCATGTTTGCAGGACAACTCATAAGGATATGTACAATAGGAATCCACCTGGTCGTCTTCGTCAACCTCAACTCTAACGGCATAGCGTCTCGATCCCTTCACCCAAGCTAATATGCTTCCATCGTTTGACAGAGTCAAATCGGAAACGGCTCCCCCGGCCTGAAGCGCGACGCCTCGCGAAACAATTTTATCTCCGGCCCAATCTTCCAAATTATTTAATGTCAGTTTCGCGAAACGATCTAACGGCGTTATCTTCTTAGCCATCGGCGAGATGACCCTCATTTGGTGGTAGTGTTACTGGGATAACTGCGCGAAAAATGAGCAGTCATTTATGAACTGCAATCTAACCTCCTTAATTCCATCTCGGCAACGACTCTTTGAGAAAACGCCCTTGTGAGATTGTCTCTCAGAAGGGCGCTTAGTGCAGGACGGCTGATGGTCGGGATAGCCATTCCGGTCTCCGTTAGGGGAGGCTTGATCTCATACCGGCTTTTGCGCGCAATGCAGAGAACTCTCCGTTCGTCGAGACAAAGTCTGGGACAAGTTGCGCAATTCGCGAATACACCGTTTCGCGATCCATTGAATGACATTTTTCCAGCAGATCATCAAGTTCGTAGTAGAACTTCTCACGATTAGGCGTCGGCGTATCAGTCATCCATATCTTCTCGATCCTCGTCGGTCTGCCCCCTCCAACGTGGCATAGTTCTTCATAGAGCTTCTCGCCGGGGCGCAATCCAGAATACTCGATGGCGATATCCTTACCCGGGACAAGACCATGTAACTGAATCATGTCGCGAGCAAGGTCGTCAATTTTGACCGGGTTGCCCATATCGAGATAGTATGTCATGTAATCGCCATCCATAGTTGCCGTTTGAAGCACCAACTGGACGGCTTCGGGTATCAACATAAAATAACGGGTAACGGCCGGATCAGTTACTGTAATTGGCCCCCCGCTGGCAATCTGCTTGGCAAACTTCGGCACTACTGAACCTGAGCTCCCCAGTACATTCCCAAACCGAACCGAACAGAAGTACGTACCCGGTTTATGCGGTTGCACCTGAACAACCATCTCACAAATCCGCTTACTTGCTCCCATGACACTCGTCGGTCGCACCGCCTTGTCAGTCGAAATCATTACAAATCGTTGGACGTTAAACTCGGCTGAAACTTCCGCCAAGACGCGCGTGCCAACCACATTGTTTGCCAAAGCCGCAAGAGGATTCTGCTCCATCAATGGCACATGCTTATAGGCAGCCGCATGAAACACCAACTTCGGGTGATGTAAAAGAAAAAGATTCTCAACCTGCCACCGACGCGACATATCGCCAACAATGGGAATAATTGTCAAATGCGGGAATTCTCCCCGCAGGATTTCGTTAATCTCGTAGAGACCTGCCTCGCTTATGTCAAATATCACGAGTTTCGCTGGTTGGCAAATTGCCACTTGCCGACAGATTTCACTGCCTATCGATCCTGCTGCCCCTGTGACAAGCACAGTTCTATTTGCGATAATATTGCGAACCCTGTCCAAGTCCAAGTCGATCGGTTCTCGTTTCAGCAGATCTCGAACGTCAACTTGCCGGACTTGATTGAGCGTCGCCCTTCCCTCAACGAGTTGCGTGATGGGCGGGAGTGTAAGAATATCAACTCGGTTGCTGATTTGGCTGCGCAGATCGCTTAGTAGTCGCCGTACTTCCGCGCCCGAGATACTTGGCATGGCGATAATGATCTCAGCAACATCCAGATCACGAACATAATCGCCCACATGCTCACGGCTGCCAAGAACAGAAACACCATGAATCGATCTTCGCACCTTTGAAGGATCATCGTCGATGAAACCTACAACCCTGAGTTTGTGATTGACACTATGAAGAATATCTCGAGCGATCATCGCCCCGCCGTCGCCCGCGCCATAAATGAGCACATTTTTAACTGCGCCTGAGTTTGTCTCGTTCGTCAAGCGGCGCATTACTCGAATTGCCATCCTTCCGGTACCGACCAGGCCGGCAAGAAAAGTCCACTGGATAACAAATATCGGCCAAGGGAAGACGCCCGGACTAAGATAGTTAATCACTATAGCCGAGCTGCCGACTGCAACAAGAGAAACACCAGTAATTAAAAAGAGAGAATTGACACTCGCATATCGCCACAATGTCCTGTAGATCCCGAACCCCCAAAAAACAGGAATGCCGATCAAGATGATAATCGGCAGATACGAGAGCGAAACCGGCAACAGTTCAACCCAGTGGTTGAAGGACAATCGCAGGATAAGTGCGATTTCAAAGGTAAGAGCAAGAGATACTGCGTCAAAGACCATCTGGAAGCTGGACTTGAGGTAGATCTTCTCCAAGAAATGCGCGATCGTCCGTTGCCCTAAAGACTGCTGTTGGCTCTTATTGGTGTCAGAAGCCAATTCGTTCATCCTTAGTTTTAGGTTGCTGTTATATTCTCATGATCGGTAAAATGGAATTCTGCAGCTGTCCAAATTTGAGTGTCTTTAAATGAAGGAGAAGGAATCTCATAGGCCCTATTGAGGTACGACGTGGAGTGAATCGAAAATTGGGATATTCTTCATATTGTGAGGTGAAACGTCGCACATTTTATGACTGAAATTTGCCCTTTTCCTGATGATATAGCCATCATGTTGATCTTCCCCCGAATCTGTGGACACGCGGAAAAGGCTATAACTTTAACCTCGGGAGGTCCACAACATGCCAGAACCAATAAGACGATTTGATCGCGAGTTCGAGATCGAAGCCGTCAAACTCGCCA